>QWCH01001306.1_pt1 | contig 40226 bp, 32 predicted proteins | sample 1972671 | NCBI WGS metagenome assembly QWCH01 (sample SAMN09866713, study PRJNA288562) | Human gut metagenome isolate term3_stool, whole genome shotgun sequencing... | isolation source: gut | host: Homo sapiens | place: USA: California
TCGCGGGCGGCATGATCCTCAACCTCGTGCCGCAGCTCTTGAAGTAAGGAGGAACGGAAATGACAGCTTTGCAGGCAGCGCTCACGATCCTGTGGCAGGAGGATCTATGCGATGAAAAACCACAAGAAAATCATGACAGCACGGCTGCTTGCGGCCATACTGCTGCTCGCCGTATGTATGGCGGGCTGCGCCGCACCGGCAGAGCCAAACAGCGGCGCCCCTTCTGAAACGGACGCCCCGGCGGAGTTCGACAGCTCCGGCGCGCCGGCCGATGCGCCGCAGGCGCTGACGCTCCCCATTCTGGACGAGATCGACGCGGACGTTACGGTCGGAACGGCAGGCTCTTCGCTGCTGGCTGTGCAGGCTGCGGTCAAGCTGCTGGACTGGGGCGTGAATACGGGCCTTGACACGGATGAGATCGGCACTGCCGCCTCCGTATGGCTGAGCGCAAAGAACGATGATCGGACCGAGTGCCTGCAAAAGCTGGAGCTGGTGGACGAGGCCTACCAAAAGCTGCTGACCGATGAAGCGCGGGAGCTGCTGGACAGCGCCGGGTGCGCGGACGTGGAGATCACCTGGGACAGCGAGCCGGTCGAGCCCGTGGAAGCCATCATGCGCTCGGCGGGGCTGCGGGATGCCGACAGCGGTGATGACGCCGCGTGGGACGTAGTCGGGTTTGAAAAGAGTCTGCTGGAAAATTATGGCGTCACACCGCATCACTATGAGGATCTGGGCGACGGTGTTTATCAGGTCTATGTGGAGATCAACGGCGAGATCGTTCCCTTTGTCACGGTCGATTCCGCGACCGGCGACTATCACGGGTGATTGCCCGGCCCGTTTCCGGCGGAGGGCAGATGGGACGGGAAAGCCCCGCGGTCAGGCCCCGCTGCCCCAAATAGACTGAAGGGACCGTTCTCTGTGGAGGAGAACGGTCCCTTTTGCGGTGCTATTTGCTCACCAGCAGCTTTTTCATGCCGCGCTCGAGCCCATCCACGCTCAGCGGGTACATATCAATGAGCCGCGCGATGTGGCCGTAGCTCTGGCCCCAATAGCCGCTGTAGCGCGGCGGCTCTTCGGGATTGAGCCAGATGAGATGGTCGTACTGTTCTTTGAAGCGCTTGAGCCAGTCCATGCCGGAGAGTGAGCCGCTGCCGGCGAAATAGTCGTAACGCTTTTCCGTCAGCTCGTACATATCCATCAGCGCGTCGCCGACAAAAATGACCTTGTACTCGCTGCCAAAATTCTTCAGCAGCCACTCGGTCGAAACGCCGTGCTCGCGGTACATCCGCGGGTCGGTGTAGACGCGCGAGTAGACGCAGTTGTGGAAGTAGTAGACGTGCAGCTCCTTGAAGTGGTTGGACTGCCGCGCCGCCTGGAAGAGCATCGAGCAGAGCTGAGAGTAGTAGCTCATCGAGCCGCCGGAGTCCATCAGCATCAGCACCTTGACGGTGTTGCGCCGCGGGCGCTTGTAGCGCACCTTGAGCGTGCCGGCGTTGTCGCAGGTATCGCGGATGGTGCCGTCCACGTCGAACTCCGTCTTGTCGCCGAGCGACTGGTCGGAATACTGCCGCAGCAGGCGGAAAGCCATCTGGAACTGGCGGATGTCGAGCGTGTTGTCGCGCCGGAAATCGCGGTACTTTCGCTCTCCCGCGACCTGAAAGGCGCGGCGGTAGATGCTCTTGCCGCCGACGCGGATGCCCTGCGGGCTGTGGCCGGCATTGCCGAAGTTGGAGTAGCCGCCCGTGCCGATCCAGTACGAGCCGCCGTTGTGCTCCTCCTTCTGTTCCTTGAGGCGTTCTTCAAACATCTTGAGAATCTCGTCGATGCTCTTTTCCGCATAGCCCTGCTCGCGCAGAAAGGCGCGGAACTCCTCAAGCGCGTTTTTCGGGTGGTTGAGCCAGTCCATCAGCTCGTCCGGCAGCAGTTCCTCGGGGAAGGGCACGTCCTTGAAATACTCCAAAAACGCGGCGTCAAACTTGTCATAGTCCGCCTCGCTCTTGACGAGCACGGCGCGGCAGAGATCGTAAAAACCCGTCAGCGTCGAGCGGTGCAGACCGAGAGACAGACCCTCCATGAGCGTCATCCACTCGTTGAGTGAAACGCCGAAGCCGCGCTGACGCAGAAGGTAGAAAAATCCGACAAACATGGGCTTACCGCATACGGCGCTGCATCGCCGTGATGTCCTTGTCCTTTTTGAGCAGCACGCCGGCAAAGGGAATCTCGCGCGTGATGTGCGCGGGATCGCCGCCGCCGAGCTGGAGCGCGCGGAGCCAGTCCACCAGCTCGCTCGTGGAGGGCTTTTTCTCGATGCTGTCGATCGAGCGCAGCCAATAGAACGCCTGCATCGCCTGTGCGAGCAGCGCTTCGTCGAGCTTGTCAAAGTGGACGCGGATGATCTTCTCCATCTGCTCCTGCGTGGGGAAGGCGATGTAGTGGAAGATGCAGCGGCGCAGGAAGGCGTCGGGCAGCTCCTTTTCCGCGTTGGACGTGATGATGACGATGGGGCGCTGCTTTGCCTTGACCGTTTCCTTTGTTTCGGGAATGTAGAACTCCATCTTGTCCAGCTCCCAAAGGAGGTCGTTCGGAAATTCCAGGTCGGCCTTGTCCACCTCGTCGATGAGCAGCACCACCTGCTCGTCGGAGGAGAACGCCTCGCCGAGCTTGCCGAGCTTGATGTATTTTGCGATGTCGTCCACGCCGGCGGAGCCGAACTGGCTGTCGTAGAGACGCTGGACGACGTCGTAGACGTACAGACCGTCCTGCGCCTTGGTGGTGGATTTCACGTTCCAGATGATGAGCTTCTTGCCCAGCGCGTCGGCGACGGCCTGCGCCAGCATGGTCTTGCCTGTGCCGGGCTCGCCCTTGATGAGCAGCGGCTTTTGCAGCGCCACGGCGATGTCCACCGCGCCCATCAGCTCGGGCGAGGCGACGTAGTTTTCGGTCCCGCGGAAGGAAACAGACATAGAAATACCTCGTTACATAAAAGTTTGATCCTATTTTACATAGCCGCGCCGTCGGTGTCAATGCGGAGCGTGGGAGAAAAAATACTAAAAAACACTCAAACGGTCGTTGCATTCCTGAAGCTGCTGTGCTATAATACAAGAAAGAATCCGATAAGGAGGCAGCGGACCATGAAAAAACTGACCAAAATGCAGCAGAAGGTCTATGATTACATCGCCCAATTCATGACCAAGTGGGGCTATCCGCCCTCTGTGCGCGAGATCTGCGCAGAGCTGAATTTCAAGTCCCCGTCCACCGCGCATTTCCATATCCTGAATCTGGAGAAAAAGGGCTATCTGGAGCATGACGCCGGCAAGGGCCGCGCCATCCGGCTCAAGGGCGAGGCGCAGGCCGTGCCTGCCGTTCCCGCAGCCCCCGCGTCGTCGAACGCCGTTGACTTCATGGAGGAGCGGGACGCGCGCGAGAACCGCATCCCCATCGTCGGCAACGTCGCCGCCGGCAGCCCCATCCTTGCGCAGGAGTGCGTGGAGGATTACCTGACCTTTGATACCGGCAGCCGCAGCGGCGAGTTTTTTGCCCTGCGCGTGCGCGGCGAGTCCATGCTGGGCGTCGGCATCCTGCCGGACGATCTGGTCGTCGTCCGCCGCCAGCAGACCGCCAACAACGGGGAGATCGTCGTCGCCCTCATCGGGGACGAGGCCACGGTCAAGACCTTCAAAAAGCAGAACGGCGAGATCTGGCTCCTGCCCGCGAACCCCGACTACCAGCCCATCGACGGGCGGGAGTGCGAGGTGCTCGGCAAGGTCGTTGCCGTCGTGCGCCAGTATTGAGCCGGAAACCGACCCTGTATATTGAAAAAGCGTTCCACGACCGAAAGCAGGTCGCGGAACGCTTTTTTATTGTTGGGAGAAACGCTCAGCTCTCAGAGCCGGAGAGGCGGAAGCGCCAATCCGCGAAGCCGTAAAACGGATCGGAGGCGGTTGGGGTCATGCCGTCCACAAGACCGGAGGGCGTGAGCACCGTTTTGGACTTGAAGAGCAGCGGCGCAAAGGGCGTTTCCTCGGCAAAGCCCTTGACATACCGCTCGGCGGAGGCGTTCCCGCCGAGCAGGAAGGCGTCGTTCAGGCCGGAGAGCTGCTCGCTCGCAAAGCCGCCGTAGTTCAGCGCGCCGCCGGCGTCGAGCAGTGCGCTCGCGTCCCAGTCGGCGGTCAGGCGCACCTCGCCGAGATAGAGGTCGAAGCTGCCGGCCTCCAGCGCGGCGGCGTATTCCCCCCATGGCAATTCGCGCACCGTGACCGTCAGCGCGGCGGTCGTGAGCTGGGCGCAGAGGCTTTCGGCGACCGCACGCTTGAAGGCATTTTCCTCGTTCACCAGCAGCGTCAGGCTGCGCGGACGCGCGGCGGTCACGCCGGCAGTCTCCAGCGCGGCGGCATATTCCTCCGCCGTGGTGCGGTACTCGTATGTCTTCGGATAGTCCGCGTCCTGCGGCGCGATGGGAAGCTGCGCCGCCGCGCCATGCCCGGAGAGCAGGGAGGAGACAAGCGTGCCGCGGTCGATCACGCCGCTCATCGCGCGGCGCACCGCGGCGTCGTTGAGCGGAGTACGGCTCAGGTTGAAGCCGAGGTACTGCATTGCCGCGGTCGGCACGTCGGTGGACTCCACCGCGCCGCCGACCGTCCGTGCGCCGGTGCCGGTCGGATCGAGGCAGAGGAAGTGGACGCTGCGGGAGGCGAACCGGCTCAGCGCGGTGTCGTTGTCCTTGACCGCGGCAAGCGCGATGCGCTCGAGCGGCAGAGAGCTGCCTTGCCAATGGGGATTTGCGGTCAGCGCCGCGCCGTCGGCTGCTGTTGTGTAGACGTAGGGGCCGGTGCCGAGCGGAACGAGGTCGTTCTCCGTGCCGACCTTGACGATGGGAATGTCCAGCAGGGCGGGGAAGCTGCCGTTTGAGCGCGTCAGCGTGATGACCAGCGTATGCGCGTCCTGTGCTTTCATCGAGGCGACGTTCGCAAAGCGCGCGCCGTAGCGCGCGGACTCCTCCGCGCGGCGGTAGGCCGCGAGCACGTCGTTCGCGGTGAGGGCTGTGCCGTCGGAAAAGACTGCGCTGCGCAGCGCGAAGGTCCACGTCAGCGCCTGGGCGTCGCAGCTGCTGTGCTCGCACAGCACCGGCTGCGGCGCAAAGGAATTGTCGAGCGTGAAGAGCGGCTCGTAGAGCAGCGCGCCGACGGTCTGCTGCACGCCGTCGATGCAGGCCACGGGGTCAAAGGTCTGGCCCGAGAGATAGGGCAGGGTGAAGTCGGAGATCTGCGCCGGCTCGCGCCGCGGCGTTTCCTCCGTCGGGGAGGACGGGTCGTCGTTCCAGAAGTCGTCCGGCTCCGGCTCGGCCTCCCAGCAGCCGGTCAGCGAGAGCGCGAGAACCAGCGCGAGCGCGAGCGCCGTCAGCCGCCGCGTCACAGGGCGTCCTCCGTCAGGACGATGACCGCCGCCATGCCGCCGCGCTCGCCGCCCATGCCGCGGTGCGACCAGTAGCGGTCGGGGCGGCATTTGGTGCAGTCGGGGTGTACGTCGATGCGCGAGGGGTCCAGTCCGCTGCGCAGTAGCCACAGACGGTTGATGGATTTGAGGTCGATGTGGTACTTGTCGCCGCGGCGCTCGATGCGCTCGTCCACGGCGGGGTCCATGAGCTCATGGAAGGCATCCGCCACGTCGCCGTCGGTCTCAAAGCAGCACTTGCCGATGGCGGGGCCGATGGCCGCGCGCATCGTGTAGGGGTCCGCGCCGTAAAGGCTCATCATCGTGACGAGCGCCTTGAGCACAATGCCGCTTGCCGTGCCGCGCCAGCCGGCGTGGATGGCGGCGATGGAGCGCGAGGTCGGGTCGTAGACCGTGATCATGCAGCAGTCCGTGCCGTAGGCAAAGAGCGGCAGGTTCGGCACGTTCGTGATGAGCGCGTCGGCGTCGTAGGGCCGCTCGTCCCAGCGAATCTTGCCGGCGTCCTCCTCCCGCGCGACGCGCACGAGGTCGGAGTGGATCTGGCGGCAGCCGACGGCGCGCGAGGCGTCGAAGCCGACGGCGGCGCCGAGGCGGCGGTAATTTTCGAGGATGTTCTCCTCACGGTCGCCGCGGTTGCTCGCAAGGTTGAGCGAGTCGAACGGCGCGGGACTCACGCCGCCGTGACGGGTGGTGAAGGCGTGGCGCACGCCGCCGACGGAGAGCGTGCCGGCGGTGTCGAAGATCACGCCGTTGACGTTGTGCTCGGTAAAGGACATAAGGGACCTCCTTTCGCGCCTGCGGCGCGGGGAAATTTGCCGCGCACGGCGCGGTGGAGCTGCGGTGAATGGAAAGCTATTGCTGCTTTTTCAATAAATGAAAAGCGATATGGCAGATCAGATATACAAGGCTTTGTATCCCCCAAAAACAGGCAGCAACCAATGCTGCTCCGAACCATACCGGAAAACTGATAAACCCACCTGTTTGGAGAAATAAATGGGTATGTTTAAGGCCGCACAACTCATAGACAGGAAAGTAGAGTAAAAAATAAAGGGGGATATTCAACAATGTATACCGCCAAGAAACGAACTTGTAAAATAACAACGGCAAACCGATCAGGCTTACCCAGAAAACATAATGCCCCATCTGACTCCGTGCGGGAGGGGAATTCAGTCCCAATAAATCATCGGAAACGATCAGGCAGAGCAGAATGGTTAAAATTCCCATTACTCCAGCCCAAAGCCACTTTTTGAAAATCCCTTGCTGATTCATTCATACCCTCCAATGATCCTGACTTGCCCGATCACCTCACAGGGTTTCCTCACCGCCGCATTCCAATGTTTCGCGAACGAAATGTGCCTGCAGATGACTTTCGGTGACCAGAACAGACTCCTGATGGAAGAAAGCGCACAGGTCCTTGGCAATGTCATTCACAACGGTCTTGTCAACGTCGATCAGGGTGAGGACCAGACTGGTCTCCCGGGCGTATTCTCCGCTTTCGTAAATATACCCGCCCTCCTGCACCTGAAAGGAAAAAGGCACTTTGTAGGAATAGCATACATTACGAAGCACCCTGATATACTTTTCGTTTTCAAAGAGCTGTGTGTTCGTCGACAGATCGTTCAGCCCAATGTAGATTTTTGACTCGACCATATTCAGCGCCCCCCTGTGTGCCTGACCGATGCGAATTTATTTGCGTGACGTCCTCTTGCCACATCCCACCGCAGGAGCGGCTGAGCGGAAAGAGAAGTAGGTCAGATCGTTTCAAAAAAACATATGCATACCGTTGCTGACAGGTAATATGACATCGGCAGATCGAGGGTCAAGGGGCGGCGCCCCTTGCGTTCTCTTGGGGTTTCAAAAGGGGTATTCTCTTTCGGAAAGAGAATACCCCTTTTGTTTTTACCGTCCGCAGCACTGCTTATTTTCCGCGCTGCCGCGCAGCGCAAAAAATGCCGGATGGCAGCTCGCTCGCCGCTGACGCGGCAACCGCTCGTATGCCGCGTATCAGCAGGCTGCGTCCGTTACCGTCCGCAGCACTGCTTATACTTTTTTCCGCTGCCGCAGGGGCAGGGGTCGTTGCGGCCGATCTTCTGCACCTTGCGCGGCTGCTTTTTTACGCTGCCGTCGCCCGCAGTGGTGGCGACGATGCCCTCGGCCACGCGCTCGCGCTTGACCTCGGCCTCGCTCTTGATGCGGGCGGAGAAGATGCGGCGCACAGTCTCGTCCTGAATGGCGGAGATCATCTCCTCGAACATCTCGAGGGATTCCTTCTTGTAGGCGTCGATGGGGTTGACCTGCGCGTAGGCGCGCAGGCGGATGCCCTGACGCAGCTCCTGCATGGCGTCGATATGGTCCATCCAGTATTCGTCGACCACGCGCAGCAGCACCACGCGCTCAAGCTCGCGCATGATGGGGGAGGTGACGGCCTCCTCCTTGCGCTCGTAGGTGGTGACAGCGGCGTTGAAGAACAGCTCCGTCAGCTCGTCCTCGCCCATGGTGGCGAGCTCAGCGGGCGTTTCGGCGACCATGCCGCGCGGGAAGTACATACCCTCGAGGCTGCCGAGGATCTCGCGCACGCCGTCCTCGTCGAGCTTACCGTGCTCGCCGGAGTGGAGCGTGACCTGATTGGAAATGCCGCTGCGGATCATGCCGAAGATGGTATCCTTGAGGTTGCGGCCGTCGAGCACCTGCTTGCGCTGCCCGTAGATGATCTCGCGCTGCTTGTTCATCACGTCGTCGTATTCAAGCGTCGCCTTACGGGACTGGAAGTTGCGGGACTCGACGCTGGTCTGCGCGTTCTCGATGGACTTCGAGAGCATCTTGTTCTCGATGGGCGTGTCCTCGTCGAGGTTCATGCGGTCCATGAGGTTCGTGATGCGCTCGCCGCCGAACAGGCGCAGCAGATCGTCCTCGAGCGAGAGGTAGAAGCGCGTCTCGCCCGGGTCGCCCTGACGGCCGGCACGGCCGCGGAGCTGATTGTCGATGCGGCGGGAGTCGTGGCGCTCGGTGCCGATGATGAACAGACCGCCGGCCTCGCGCACGCGGTCGGCCTCGCCCGCGATCTCGGCCTTGTGCCTGGCGAGCGCTTCGGCGAACAGCGCGCGGGCGTCGAGGATCTCCTGATCGTCGGTCTCGGCGTAGCCGGTCGCCTCGGCGATCAGCTCGTCGGAGAGTCCGGCCTTGCGCAGGTCGTTCTTCGCCATATATTCGGCGTTGCCGCCAAGCATGATGTCGGTGCCGCGGCCCGCCATGTTGGTGGCGACCGTCACCGCGCCGAGCTTACCGGCCTGCGCGACGATCTCGGCTTCCTTCTCGTGGTTCTTCGCGTTGAGCAGGTTATGCTTGATGCCCTCGCGGGAGAGCAGATAGGACAGGTGCTCGTTCTTCTCGATGGACACCGTGCCGACCAGCACGGGCTGGCCCTTGGCGTGGCATTCCTTGACCTGCGCGATGACCGCGCGGTACTTTGCCGCCTCGGTCTTGTACACCACGTCGGGATCGTCGATACGCGCGATGGGGCGGTTGGTGGGGATCTCGATGATGTCGAGGTTGTAGATGGTGCCGAATTCCTCCTCCTCGGTCAGCGCTGTACCGGTCATACCGGAGAGCTTCTTGTAAAGGCGGAAGTAATTCTGGAAGGTGATGGTCGCGAGCGTCTTGCTCTCGCGGGCGACGGTGACGTGCTCCTTGGCCTCGATGGCCTGATGCAGTCCCTCGCTGTAGCGGCGGCCGAACATCAGTCGGCCCGTGAACTCGTCGACGATGACGACCTCGCCGTCCTTGACGACGTAGTCGATGTCGCGCTTCATCGTGCCGTGCGCCTTGACGGCCTGGTTGATGTGGTGGGCGATGGTGGAGTTTTCGGGATCGGAGAGGTTCTCGATCTCGAAATACTGCTCGGCCTTGGCGATGCCGCGGGCGGTGAGCGTCGCGGTCTTGGCCTTTTCGTCCACGATGTAGTCGGCGTCGACGTTGACGTCCTCTTCCTCCTTTTCGTCCGTCTCCGCGATGACCTTCTTGCGGAAGCGGGCGACGAGAGCCTCGGTGCGGCTGTACATCTCCGTGGACTTCTGCCCGATGCCGGAGATGATCAGCGGCGTGCGCGCCTCGTCGATGAGGATGGAGTCCACCTCGTCCACGATGGCGAAGGCGTGGCCGCGCTGCACCAGCTCGGAGGAGAAGAGCGCCATGTTGTCGCGCAGGTAGTCGAAGCCCATCTCGTTGTTGGTGCCGTAGGTGATGTCGGCGGCGTAGGCCGCACGGCGCTCGTCGCTCGTGAGGTCATGGACGATCAGGCCCACGCTCAGACCGAGGAAGCGGTGCACCTTGCCCATCCACTCGCTGTCGCGCTTGGCAAGGTAGTCGTTCACCGTGACGATGTGCACGCCGTTTCCGGTGAGCGCGTTGAGGTAAGCGGGGAGTGTGGCGACGAGCGTTTTGCCCTCGCCGGTCTTCATCTCGGCGATGCGCCCCTGATGGAGCACGATGCCGCCGATGAGCTGCACGCGGTAGGGATAAAGCCCGAGCACGCGGCCCGCGGCCTCGCGCACGGCGGCGAAGGCTTCGGGCAGAATGTCGTCGAGCGTTTCGCCGTTGGCGAGCCGCGCCTTGAATTCCGGCGTCTTGGCGCGCAGCTCCTCGTCCGTCAGGGCGTGGTACTCGTCCGCCATCGCCTCGATCTTATCGACGATCGGATAAATGCTCTTGAGCTCCCGCTCGGAGTAGGTGCCGAAGAGCTTGGTGATCAGTCCCATATCAAAAACTTCCTTTCACGGAAAATCGAAATACTTTTGCAAAAAAGCATAAAAATACTTCTATAGTATAGCACGCTCCGTCCGGATATGCAAAGGAAAAATGCGCGGGAATGTGAACGGACGGTAAATTTCCGCACAATATGACGCCTGTGCGCCTTGCAAGCGGGTGCGGCGTGTGTTAAGATAGAGAAACCACAAAGCAAGAGACCCACAGCGAAAGACATCGGAGGATTTTACGATGAAACTGCATTTTTACGGCGCGGACCGCTGCGTGACCGGCTCGTGCCACTGTCTGGAGATCAACGGCAAGCGCATCTTGGTGGACTGCGGCTTACAGCAGGGGCGCGACGAGCTGGACAACGCCATGTTCGCCTTCAACCCCGGCGACATCGACATCCTGCTCGTCACCCACGCGCACATCGACCACACGGGCCGCATCCCGCTGCTGGTCAAGCGCGGCTTCACGGGACGCATCCTGACCACCCGTGTGACCGCCGACCTCATGCGCATCATGCTGCTCGACTCCGCTCACATTCAGGAGAGCGACGCCGAGTATCAGAACCGTAAGGGCGAGCGCGCGGGCCGCGAGCCGGTCGAGCCGCTCTACACCGCCGAGGACGCGATGAACGTCTTTAAGCTCGTCACCACCTGCGAGTACGGCCAGACGGTCGAGCTATGCGAGGGCGTGACGGCGGTGTTCACCGACGCGGGCCACCTGCTCGGCAGCGCGAGCATCACGCTCGAGCTCGACGAGGGCGGCGTGCACAAGACGCTCGTCTTCTCCGGCGATATCGGCAACGTCGACCAGCCCATCATCCGCGACCCGCAGCTTTTGAAGAAGGCGGACTATGTGGTGATGGAGTCCACCTACGGCGACCGCAACCACACCGAGGTGTGGAGCTACACCGACGAGCTGGCGGAGATCATCGACGAAACGCTCGGCAAGGGCGGCAACGTTGTCATCCCGTCATTCGCCGTGGGCCGCACACAGGAGCTTTTGTACTTCATCCGTGAGATCAAGGATCAGGGGCTCGTGAAGTCCGTGCCCGATTTCCCGGTCTATATCGACTCGCCGCTCGCCAAGGCGGCGACCACGGTGTTCTGCGGCGACCTGCACGGCTATTTGGACGAGGCCGCGCTCGAGCTGGTGAAGGACGGCACGCATATGTTCTCGTTCCCGAACCTGCATTTGGTCGAGACGACCGAGGAATCCAGAATGCTCAACCTCGACAAAACGCCCAAGATCATCATTTCCGCCTCCGGTATGTGCGACGCGGGGCGCATCCGCCACCATCTCAAGCACAACCTCTGGCGCAGAGACAGCGCGGTGGTGTTCGTCGGCTTCCAGTCGCCCGGCACGATGGGCCGCAAGCTGCTCGACGGCGCGGAGAGCGTGAAGCTCTTCGGCGAGGAGATCGCCGTCAGGGCGAAGGTCGTGAATTTCCAGGGCCTTTCCTCCCACGCCGACCACGACCATCTGATCGAGTGGATCAAGGCGTTCGATCCGAAGCCCGCGCACGTCTTTGTCGTCCACGGCGACGCGGACGTGGCGCCCGCGTTCGCGGACGAGCTGTGCTCCCTCGGCTTCTCCGCTCACGCGGCGAAGTTCACTGAGAGCTACGACCTCGCCGCCGGCGTGATGCTCAGCGAGGGCTACATTTCCGAGCGCAAGCGCACGATGCAGGCCAGCCGCGCGGACAACCTCTACGGCAAGCTCCTTGCCGCGGGCGAGTCTCTGCTTGAGCTGATCCGTAAGAGCAAGGGGATGCCGAATAAGGATGTCATCTCCTTCACCGGCCAGATCCTCTCGCTCATCAACAAATACAAATAAGGGAAAGGGCGCGGTGCTCCGCGCCCTTTTTTGAGGGAAAACGCTATGGCGATCATGAAAAATCAGGAGTATACCGTCACCGTTGAGGGCTATTCGGGTGAGGGAGCGGGTGTCGCCCGCATCGAGGGCTTTGTCGTCTTTGTGTCCGGGGCGCTGCGCGGCGAGGTGTGCCGTATTCTTATTCTGAAGGTGCTGAAGTCCGCGGCCTTCGCCAAGGTGCTTGAGGTGATCGAGCCCTCGCCGCACCGCATCGCGCCGGACTGCCCGTACTTTCCGCGCTGCGGCGGCTGTACCTACCGCCACATGGACTATGCCGAGGAGCTTGCCCTCAAGCGCCGGCGCGTGCAGGATAATCTTGCGCGCATCGGCGGGAGCGAGGTCGAGGTGGAGGAGATCCTCGGCGCGGCGGAGACGCGGCGCTACCGCAACAAGGCGCAGTATCCCGTCTCGCCGGACGGGAGGATCGGCTTCTACCGCGCCCGCACGCACGAGGTCATCGACACGCGGGAATGTCTGCTGGTGAAGCCGGAGGCGGACGCCGCGGCGGAGGCCGTGCGGCAGTATATGCGCGATTTCCGCGCGGCGGGCTACGACGAGCGGACGGGGCGCGGCCTTCTGCGCCATGTCTATGTCCGCTCGAACACGAAGGGCGAGAGCCTGATCTGCCTGCTGGTGAACGGCAAGCGACTGCCGCATGAGGCGGAGCTGGTCGAGCGGCTGCGCCGCGCCTGCCCGAAGGCGGTGGGCATCGTGCTCGGCGAGAACACGCGGCGGGACAATGTGATCCTCGGCGAACGCTACCGCACGCTCTGGGGAGCCGACCGGCTGGAGGATGTGCTCTGCGGGAGAGTGTTCCGCCTGAGCGTGCCGTCGTTTTATCAGGTCAACCACGAGCAGGCCGAGCGGCTCTACGCCAAGGCCATTGAGTATGCGCAGCTCACGGGTGAGGAGACGGTGCTCGACCTCTACTGCGGCGCGGGGACCATCACGCTCGCGCTCGCGCCCCATGCGAAGCGCGTCCTCGGCGCGGAGATCGTGCCGGAGGCCATCGACGACGCGCGGGAAAATGCCGCGCGCAGCGGTGTGGAAAACGCCGAATTCTTCTGCGGCGACGCCTCCGACGTGGCAAAAAAACTCGCGCAGGAGAATCTGCGGCCCGACGTCATCACGGTCGATCCGCCGCGCAAGGGGCTGGCGGAGGACGTGGTGGAAAGCATCGCGCGGATGCAGCCGGAGCGCGTGGTGTATGTCTCCTGCGACAGCGCGACGATGGCGCGGGACGTGAAGCACTTCGCCGCCCTCGGCTACCGCGCCGTGCGCGCCTGCGCGGTCGACCTCTTCCCCCGCGCCGATCATGTGGAGACGGTGGCGCTGCTCAAAAGGCGGGAGGATGACCAAGGACCTGACAATTAAAAAATAAGCAAAATGCACAAGAAAAAGATGGAAAAATTGTAGATTTATGCTTGACAAATGTCGAAATATGGGTTATTATATCTTTTACTTGATGGCATTTTCTTAACGGAGTCTTTATACGACTCCGCAAGTTCATCTTGTTGGCAAACCAGTCGAAAGGCCGGGACGCAAAGCTATAGTGTCTAAATGAACACCCTTGAAAAAGGTTCACATGACAGACTGGCCGCACCATTTCCTGCGGTCAGTCTGTTTTTTGCCGCCGGCCCCTGCGGCGGCCCCCATTTATTGATCCTGAGGTGAATCCCTATGGCATATATGCGGCTGGGCGACCTGCTGCTGTCTTCGGGCGTGATCTCACACGAGCAGCTTGAGCGGGCGCTGGAACTGCAAAAGGAAAGTAAGGAGCGTCTGGGCGACGTGCTGGTGCAGAGCGGCATCATCACCGAGCAGCAGCTCATCGAGGCGCTGAAAATACAGCTCGGTGTGGAGTTCGTCGATCTCACGGCGGTCTCCATTCCGGTGGAGCTGGCGAAATATGTGCCGCGCACGCTGGCGAAGAAATACTGCGTGGTGCCTGTGAAGCTGGTGCGCGACACCCTCTACCTCGCGATGAGCGATCCGCTGGACTTCATCGCGCAGGAGGAGGTCAAGGCCGCCTCGCGCAAGCGCGTGATCCCGATGATCGCCACGCACCGCGCGACCGAGCAGGCCATCAGCCGCCTCTACGGCAGCGAGGGCACCGCCCGCGTCATTGAAGAGATGAAGCGCGAGGCAGGCTCCGCCGGACCGGATATCGTGCCCGCGCAGCTCACGAAGGACAGCGACAGCAGCGAGGGCGCGCCGACCATCCGCTTTGTCAACTCCCTCATCGAGCGCGCCTTTGCCGAGCGCGCGAGCGATATCCATCTCGAGCCGCAGGAAGGCGAGATGGTGGTGCGTATGCGCATCGACGGCCTGCTTCGCCGCGTTCTGACCGTGCCGGTCGAGCTGCAGAGCACCGTCATTTCCCGCTTGAAGATCATGGGCGGCATGGACATTGCCGAGCGCAAGGTCCCGCAGGACGGCCACGCCATGCTGCGCGTAAAGGGCAGCGAGATCGACCTGCGCATCTCCTCGATGCCGACGGTGTACGGCGAGAAGATCGTGCTGCGCCTGCTCAACAAGACCTCGCAGCTCCTCTCCCGCGACGCCATCGGGCTGGAGGGCGACGACCTTGAGTCCTATCAGGCGCTGCTTCGGAATACCGGCGGCGTGATCCTGCTGGTCGGCCCCACGGGCTCCGGCAAATCCACGACGATGTGCGTGATGCTCCGCGACCTCGCGCGCGAGGAAGTGAACATCGTCACGCTCGAGGACCCTGTGGAATATTACATCCCCGGCGTCAGCCAGTGCCAGATCAACGAAAAGACCGGCATGACCTTCGCCGGCGGTCTGCGCGCCATTCTGCGCCAGGACCCCGACATCATCTCCGTCGGAGAGATCCGCGACGGCGAGACCGCGAGCATCGCCATGCGCGCGGCCATCACCGGCCATCTGGTGCTCTCGACCCTGCACACCAACGACGCCCCCTCCGCGGTCGACCGTCTGCGCGACATCGGCGTGGAGCCGTGGCTCATCTCCGGCGCGCTGCGCGGCGTGGTGTCTCAGCGCCTTGTGCGCCGCATCTGCCCGCACTGCAAAAGAGCCTATCATCCCGCGAGCGACGAGCTGGCCCTGCTGGGGCTGGACGACGCGCCGGACCTTGTGTTCTACAAGGGCGCGGGCTGCCCGGACTGCCATCACACCGGCTACACCGGCCGCCGTGCCGTGTTCGAGATCCTGATGATCGACGCGCCGCTGCGCCGCCTCATCACCGCCGGCGCGAGCGCGGACGAGCTTGCCGACGAGGCCCGCAGGCATGGCTTCACCACCATGCGTGAGCGCTGCCGCGACCTGGTGCTGCGCGGCGAAACGACGGCTGAGGAGGCCGCCCGCACCATCAGCTCCACCATCGAGAGCTGAACGGAATGACCAAAGAAAAAGGCAGGTGAATCGGCTTGACGACCTATAAGTACAAGGGCCAGTCGCTCAGCGGCGCAAGGGTGAGCGGCGTGGTGCGCGCCTACGACGAGTTCGAGGCCGTCGCCAAGCTGCGCGACACCTGTGCCTTCATCACCAAGATCGAGCCGGTGAAGGAGCGCGGGAACGCGCTGGATAAGCCCATCGGCTTCCGGCTCAAGGACAAGGAACTGGCGCTGCTCTGCTCGCAGTTTTCCATCATTCTCACCTCGGGGCTGAGCGTGATGCGCTGCGTGGAGATGGTCGCCTCGCAGACACGCAATAAGTACACGCGCAGGATGCTGGAAAAGGTGGCGGAGGAGGTCGGCGCGGGTTATTCCCTCGCGCAGAGCTTTGAGAGCAATGCCCCCTATCTGCCCGCCACGTTCATCGAGACCGTGCGCGCGGGCGAGGAGTCCGGCACGCTCGCGCTGTGCTTCGACCGCCTGCACCGCTACTACGAGCGCACCGCCAAGACCCGCGCGAAGATCATCAGCACAATGACCTATCCCGCGATGGTCATTGTGGTCGCCATCATCGTGTTTATCATCATCATCGCCGTCGCCGTGCCGGCGTTCACCGACGCCTTTGCCGACCTCGGCGAGGGCGAGCTGCCGGGCGTGACGAAGGCGCTGATGGCCGTGAGCGGCTTTTTCAACCGCTGGTGGTGGCTGCTGCTGCTCATCGCGGCGGCGCTCGTCATCGCCTATCTCGCCTTCAAGCGCACCGAGCGCGGCAAGCTCGTGCTGGCGTCCTACGCCATCGAGCGCGCGCCGCTGCGGCGGCTGCGCAGCATGAGCGCGGCGGGCCGCTTCGCCAATACCATGTCCACCATGCTCACCGCCGGGCTCGGCGTGCCGCGTGCGCTGGACGTCACCAGTCAGGTCGTGGGCAACTACCTCTTTTCCCTCGGTGTGCGCAAGGTGAAGGAGAACGTGGAGCGCGGCCGCGGCATTGCCGAGAGCATGGCGGGCGTGGAGTGCTTCCCCAGGATGCTCACCGAGATGGTGGGCGTGGGCGAGCGCGCGGGCTCGCTGCCGCAGACGCTCGACGTCATCGGCAATTACTTCGACAGCGAGGTCGAAACGCAGAGCACGCGGCTGCTCAGCGTGCTCGAGCCGGTCATCACCATCGTGCTCGCGGTCATCGTGGTCGTGCTGCTGCTGGCGGTGTACCTGCCGATGTTCAGTATGTACGGCAGCATTTGATACGTTATCATTTCCGCGCGACCACCCCGCGCGGGACGATATAGAAAGAAATGGAAAAGGAGAATTTTATTATGCTGAAGAAACTCACCAACAAAAAGGGCTTCACCCTTATGGAAATGCTGATCGTCGTCGCGATCATCGCTGTCCTCGTCGCTATTGCGATCCCCACCTTCTCCGGCCAGATTGAAAAGGCCAATCAGGCTACCGATGCAGCGAACTGCCGTGCTGCTTATGCCGAGGCTGTCCTTAACGCCCTTCAAAATGATGGCGTAGGCAATGCTGAAACGGATTCTACAATGAAGAGTGACAAGTGGGATAAGCTCACTGACACTAAGGATATTGGTGGCGTTGCAATTACTGGTATTACTAAAGAAAAGGGCAAGACCATGACGGTAAATGTTGCAGCTGATGGAACTGTGACGTTCAAGGCAACTACCTAAAGAGTATTTGCTTTTTTCGAGCCCACGCCGGAGCGCACGCTCCGGCGTGGGAACGCCCCCTTCCTTCTTGGATGAGCCGATTCTGCAGAGGGCTCATCTTCGGCGCTATGCTAAGAAATAAGGGGGTGGCCGAGGGTCGGCGGCCATCCCCCACGAAGGAACCCTATTCCAAGGAGGAATTTCGCGATGCTCCATCTCACCCCCTTCCTCACCGTATACTGCTGCGCGCTCGCCGCGCTGCTCGGCGCCTGCATGGGGAGCTTCCTGAACTGCATGGCGTGGCGCGTGGTGCATGGCGAGAGCGTGCTGCGCGGGCGGTCGCACTGCGACGCGTGCGGCCATGTGCTCGGCGCGCGGGACCTCGTTCCGATCGTGAGCTATCTCGCCTCCGGCGGGAGGTGCCGCTACTGCGGCGTGAAGCTCTCGAGCCGCCATGTGTGGGGCGAGGTGATCGGCGCGGCGGTGTTCGTGTCGCTTCTGCTGCATTATGATATTTCGCTCCGGCTTCTCGAAGCGTGGCTTCTGGCAAGCATTCTGCTCGCCTGCTCCTTCGCGGACCTGGAGGGGTACATCATTCCCGACCGCTTTTTAGCGGCCGGTCTTGTGCTTTTTATCGCGTCCCTCTTTTTTGCGCCTGCGCCGCTCGGACGGCTCGCGGACGGGCTGCTCGGCGGCTTCGGCGTGGCGCTCGGCCTGCTGGCGGTCGTCACGGTGCTGGAAAAGCGCATGGGGCGCGAGGCGATGGGCGGCGGTGATCTGAAGCTGCTGTTCGTCACCGGGCTGTTTTTCGGCTGGAAGGGTAACCTCCTCTGCCTGATCTTAGCCTGCATCTTCGGCATCGTCTTCGGCCTGCTCGCCGCCGGGCGCGGCGGGGAGAAAGGCGCGCCGATCCCGTGGGGACCGTCCATCGCGCTCGGCGCGTGGGTCACGGCGCTCGCGGGCGAGCCGTTTATCCGTTGGTATCTGAGCCTTTTATAAGGCGCGTTTCGCAGCACTCCGCTGAAAGGAGAATGAGCATGAACAAGATCGTTGGCCTTGATATCGGTGAAAACAGCGTAAAAATGGCCTATTTTGTGGGCCGCGAGCTGAAAAGGACCGCAAAGCTGGAGCTGCCCGACGCGATGGTGTCCGGCGGGCGCATCCTCTCGATGGACGCGATGGCGGACTTCCTGCACGACGCGGCAAAGGGAAACGGCATCCCGCTGACGAATGCCGCGCTGGTCGTGCCGGCGAGCGAGGTCTACACCCGCGTCATCACCCTGCCCGCCATGACCGAGCAGCAGCTTTTCTACAACCTGCCTTACGAGTTCCGCGACTTTCTGACGGAGGAGAAGAGCAAATATTTCTTCGACTACGCCGTGCGCCGCATCGTGAACGACGAGACGGGGCATCCCAAGGAAATGGAGCTCTTCGCCTGCGCCATTCTCAAGACCACGGTGGAGGGCTACCGCGCGATGCTGCACCGCGCGGGCTTCCGCCTGCGCGTGCTCACCGTCACCGAGTGCGCCTACGGCGCGGTACTGGGCGCATACCTCAGGCGCACGGGCGCGGAGAACGACGATAAGGACCGCTGCATCGTCTCCATCGGCCACCGCAGCACGCACCTTTACATTTACCACGGCGCAGCGTTCGACAGCCGCCGTGAGATCGACGTCGGCGGCAGGCTGATCGACGAGCAGATCGCCGAGCACTGCGGCGTGGACATCCATTTGGCGCACAGCTATATGCGCAGCGACTACAACGGCGTGCTTGAGGCGGACTATGCCCGCGAGGCGTACAGCCGTCTGGCGGTCGAGATCATGAAGGCGGTCAATTTCTACAACTACAACAACCGCGACCGCGAGCTGCACGACCTCTACATCTGCGGCGGTGGCGGCGGCATCGAGCCGATGCTGCGCACCATCGTCGAAACGACGAGGCTCACGCTCCATCCGGTCTCTGAGCTGCTCTCGCAGCAGCTTTCGACCGAGGAGCCGTGGACGTATCTGCGTGCCATCGGCGGTGTGAGCGAGGGCATCAAGGGGGGGCTGGCATGATCGCGGAGAAGGAGAAGAAAACGGCCCGCGCGAACACGCCCCGCCGTCCGGTCCGCTGCCCGCAGAAGACGGGCATCAACCTCAATCTGCACGAAAAGCGCACGGGCACGGTGCTCACGCTGCTCATCGGCGCGCTGTGCATCACCGTGCTTGCGCTGGCGGTCGCCAAGTTCGGCGTCCTCGACCTCTACGACCGGCTCGCCGACGCGCAGAGCGCGTATGCGCAGGCGCAGCAGGAGAACCGCGCCGCGCAGGAGAAGCTCTCGCACTTTGACGAGGTGCTCTCGGAATACCGCACTTATTCGATGGAGTGGATGGAGGACGGCGAGGACTCCGACCTCAACTTTGCCGTGGAGCGCACGGAAATGCTCGACCTGATCGAGCGCACGGTGATGCCCTACGGCACGCTCAGCGCCCTGCAGGCGCAGGGCGACCGCGTGGACGTCGAGCTGAACGAAACGGACCTTGACCGCATCGCCGAGGCGCTCAGCGCCGTGAAGGCGTCGAGCATCGTGGAGTCGGTCGGGCTGGAGCTTGCCGAAACGGAGAAGGATCGCCCCGCCGACGTGATGAAGTGTACGCTGCACATCGTGCTGAGAGGGGAGGCGGCGGAATGAACCGTGAATTGACCCTGCGGGAAAAGGTGCTGCTGCTCATCCTGATCGTGCTCGTGATGGTGCTCGGCTACTTCAAGCTCCTCTACGAGCCGGTCAGCGACCGCATCGCGCGCTGCCGCGAGGACACGGCGCAGGAGCAGCTTGCGCTGGAGCAGAACGCGGTCAGGCTGGCGCAGATGGAAAAGATGGAGCAGGCGCTCGCGGATATCCGCGCCGCCGGCGGCAGCAAGGCGATCCCGCGCTTCAACAACAGCGAGGCGCTGCTGCGCGAGCTGCGCGGCCTGCTCGCGGGCACGGGGGAATACTCCCTCAATTTCGGCGACGGCACGACGCAGCAGGGCTATATCGTCCTGCGCCCCGTCTCCATGACTTACCGCACGAGCACCTACGAGCAGTCGCGCGCGATCATTGACCGCCTCAGCGCGAGCGACAACATCAACCGGATATCCGACCTGAGCATCCGCCACGACGAACGGAGCGGCGGACAGGGCTATCAGACCGTGCTGACGGTGACCTATTTCGAGGTCGCGCCGTAACGCACAGAGGAGCAGAGCACCATGAAAAACAACAGGGCAAACAGACACAATGACCGCGGCTTCACCCTCTCGGAGGTCCTTCTGACGGTGGCGATCCTTGTGGTGCTGTTTGCCCTTGCCGCCGTTCCCGTCTCGAAGATGCGGCGCGAGCTGCGCCAGACGGAGCTGGACAGCAAGGCGGAGATCTTATTCCAGACCGCGCAGAACCGCATGACGCAGCTTCTGGCCGCCGGTATGGAGGAGAAATACAAGAGCGGCGGCGACATGAAGCGCTTTACCTATATCCCTCTCGACGCGGAAGAGGACAAGTACGACGAGAGCAAGATTCCGCTCTGGTATGTGACCGACGCGGGCAAGAACGACGCCGACGCTGCGGCGTATTACATCCTGCCGCGGGAGCAGACCGACGCCGAGCTGCGCGAGGGCCATTGGCTCGTGGAGTACAACGCGGACAGCGGCAGCGTCTACGCGGTGTTTTACAGCGAGGAGGCGCTGGGCGTGCATACCGGGCTCGACGTGCTGCGCTACCGCAGCCAGCGCGTGAAAACGGCGAAGGTCGGCTACTATGGCGGCGACGCGGCGGCGGTCAATGACACCGGCGTGCTCGCGCCGCGGGCGGAGATCCTCAACGGGGAGACGCTGGAGGTGCGCATCGCCTGCAAGGCGCCGAATGACCGTCCGCTCCATTTCTTCATCACCATCCGCGACGACAAAGGAAAAGAGACGGCGCGCACCGAGCTGAAAAATGATACCAAGACGTCCACCACGATCGAGAAGAGCTTCCGGGACTACGAGGTGACGGTGACGCTCGACGACCTGAGCGGCGACGGCAGCCGCCGCTTTGCGCAACAGGAATGGCTGAAAATGCTGACGCCCGGGGAGAATCTGACCGTCACCGTTGAGGTCACCAGCGACGACCCGCTGGTGGAGGGCGCGCGATTTGTGCCCGAAAAGACAAATGGTCTGTTCCATACGCTGCGCGGCGGCGATACGGCGGTCGTCACCTGCGCCCGCCACCTGCAGAATCTGGACGAGACCTCCAAGTTGGCGCCGGTCATCACCCGCGCGGTGCAGGAGAAGAACATCGACTTCACCGGTGCGAACGGCTGGGCGTCGGTCTACGGCGAGAAGAAGTTCCGCCCCATTGTTAACACGGCGCTGCGTGAATACCGGGGCAGCTATACCGTGGACGGCACGACGTACCGTCCGGTGATCGCGCACCTGCCGGTGGATACGAACGGTGACGCGGGCCTGTTTGAGAGCTTTTCCGGCGGCACGCTGGCGGACATCACGCTCACCGGCGCGCAGATCCGCGGCACGGGAAGGGTCGGCGGTCTTGCCGGCACGCTGTCCGGTACGGTGAGTGTTACCGGCTGCCGCGTCTATCTGGACCCGGCGAGCGACGGCCTGAGCACAAAAACGGAGCGGGATTTCTGGCTCGCCGGCAATGTGACCGGCGGTCTGGTCGGTCGTGTCGAGAGCGGAGCAAGGGTGGAGATCAACAGCAGCTTTGCCGCCTCGGTTCTTCGGGGTACGACGGCGGCGGGCGGCCTGATCGGACAGGCGGACGGCGCTGTGACGGCAGAGCGCTGCTATGCCGACTGCTACCTCTACAGCGATGAGACGAACGGACGGACCGGCGGACTGATCGGCGGCAGCAAGGACGAGGTCGGCGTGGCGACAAGACCGATCGATCTGCTGGATTGCTATGCCGCCGGCTTCCAGGAAGCAGCGGTCACGGCGGGCCTGTCTGCCGGACAGGTTTACCGAATGAACCGCTGCTACAGTGCGGCCACGGGGCTGAAGGCCAATGAACTGACGTACTCTACCACCGTGCCGCATAGGACGATGGAAGAGGCGAAAGACGGATTCTATTTGGCGGCGTCGGCGGACGCGGCACATGACGTCCCCGGAACGAAGCAGGTCGCGCATACAGAATGGAGCGGCGCCAGCCGCCCCGCCGCGGCGCAGAGACTTGGCACCGCATTTACCGCTGTGACGGGCGGCGGAAGCACCAACGCCTACAACCTCATGGAGGGCATGGGCCTGACCGACTACTCTTACCCGAAGCTGCAGGGGATCCCTCACTACGGCGACTGGAAGGCGGAGTTTGAGTCCGGCTCGCTGGCGTACTACGAGCATTATCAAAACGGCACGGCGGCAGGCTATGGCTTCCTCGGCGGCAACGTGTCGTCCCTGCGGGACGACGAAACGGTGCTGGGCGACGGCTACGGCATGATTTACGACAGCAAGCCGACCGCGTCGGTCACGGTCACCTATTGGACCTGGACGGCAACGGGCGTCGCGGTACAAAAGACAGAAATGCTTGCCGCGGATGCCGCGGTGCAGGTCACCTACAACGGGAGGAGCTATTACCTCCTGCCGCTGCCGACCGGGGCGGTGAATACGGAATATGTCGATCCGAACAGCTTCTATCAGGAGGTCAGGGTCGACGGCGCGGCGTATCTCTACGCGCCGCACTTTGCCCGCACGGTGACGACGCCCGGCGAGGACGGCACGGTGGAGAGTCCGACGGGCGTTTCCATCCGCACGGCGCGCCAGCTCTACGCGCTGAGCCTTTACTACGACGAATACCGGGAGCGGCTCGATGAGAGCAGCGTTTTTGTGCAGGAGCGCGGCATCGACTATGTCAGCTACGACTGGAAGAACTATGGCAGAAACGGCACCGAGCCCTCGGCGAACCTCCCCCAGTTCCCCATCGGCGACAGCACGGCTAAGCCGTTCATCCACACCTACAACGGTCAGCGGCACGAGATCATCAGCGCGCCGATCACCGGAAACGGTCTCGGGCGCGGCGGCACGGAGACTGCGGGCGAGGTCTATGCGGGCCTGTTCGGCTGCAACGCGGGCGAGCTGCGCGACATCGTGCTCATTGCCGGCGCGGAGGACACGATCGTCGGCTTTGACCGCGGCATCCAGCGCAGGAGCGCCTACATCGGCGCGCTTGTCGGCTACAACTCCGGCACGGTGCGCGGCTGCGCGGCCGCGGGCTACCGCGCCAAGGCGCTGGCCAACAGCGGCAGCGCAGTCTATGTCGGCGGCTTCATCGGCTACAATGAGGGCTACGTGGAGCAGTGCAGCGTGAGCAGCCCCTCGGTCTATGCCGAGAACGTGTTCGCGCAGCTCAGCGTGGGCGGCTTCGCCGGACGGAACGACGGGCGCATCGAGGGCTGCTATGGCATCGCGGCGATCAATGTCCCGACCGTCCGCGGCGGCGAGGTAGAGCTTGGCGGCTTCGCCGCGCACAACGGCGGCATCATCCGCGACGCCTACTGCGCGACGGCCATGTCCTCGGCGGGCGCGAAAGCGGACGGCTTTACCGCCTCCGGCAGCGTGCAGAGCTGCTACTATCTCAACGGCGGCACCTACCGCTTCTGGGAGGAGGACCGGCTGTACAGTGCGGAGACCGCGGGCGGCGCGCAGCCCATGACCGCGGCGGAACTGAAGGCGCTCGGGCTGTCTGGCTTCGGCACGTCCGCGGAAGCGCGGTATAGGCGGAAAAATACGGAGGACAGCTACCCCTATCCCGCCTGTATGCAGGACGCGAGCGGCGTACTCGTCCACTACGGCGACTGGCCGGTGCCGACGAATGTCGGCGAGGTCGGCGTGTTCTACTGGGAAAAGGAGGAGGACGGCGCGAACAGCGGCTATCACCTCTCCTACATCGGCTTTGTCGGCACGGAGCGCAAGGAGGGCAGTACCCTCTGCACCGCGCACGACGACGGCGGCGTGATCACCGCCTACGGCTACGGCTACTATTGGGAGAGCAGCTCGAAGGAACCGGAGCTGGCGGCGAGCGGCGGCTTCGTCATGGACGGCGGTGATACGGAGGAGGCCAGGGCGGCGGCGTCGGCGCTGGGAGCGCAGATGCCGGAGTATACCTTCGCCGCCTACGAGACCGGCGAGACCGGCCTGCGCTTGCAGTCCGCCGAGGCCGCAAACGGCACATGGCCGCTGACGGTCAAGACCGGAACGGAGGCCGAACGACGCTATGAATATGCGGTCTGTCCGTTCTTTGCGGACGCCTTCTGCACGGTCGAGGATGTGGGCGGGGACGCGGACCGCCTTGGCAGCGCCGTTCCTGATAAGGGCGGTACGGCGGCGAAGCCGTATCAGATCCGCTCGGTGCAGCAGCTGCAGTTCATCAACTGGAGCTGGTACAACGACAGCGGAAGCGTCAACCGCGAGGTAACGGCAGCGACCTACCGGCAGTTCCCCTATCTGCAATATGCCACGGTCACAGGCGTGAGCCATCAGTCACAGAGTGCGGCGGAGCGGTATCGTCCGCGGCGCAGCTGGAAGCAGTCGCATGACCTCAACGGCACAGACCGGGAATTTCCGAAGGTCGGCGCGAAAAACACCTCGTTCCATCCCATCGCCGGTGCGGTTTTTAACAACGCGGCGGAGAATCCAAACAACGAGGGCTATGCGGTAGACCTCTACAGTTGGTTCGGCGGTGTGTACGACGGCGATAACTACTACATCAAGAACATCAACATCGACTCGCCCTGCTACAATGTCGGCGTTTTCGGCACGACGGCGGGCGCGGAGATCCGAAACATCGTGCTCTACAGCGACAACGGCGGAACGATCGAGCGCAGTACACCGGCGGGCACGGACTACCGTAACTACCGCTGCGCCTACGCGCTCGGCGGATTGGTGGGTATCGCGTATGACTACCTTTACGACGCGAACGGAAAATGGGTCAATGTTGAAAACCGCGCTGCGGAGATTGCCAACTGCGCCATTGCAGGCTATACCATCGAGGATAACAGCACCAACCCGCTCCAGCTCGGTGAGGCGGTGGTGGGCGGATTGATCGGCGTATCCAAGGTCGATTTGAACAGCTGCTCGGCGGTGGTCGATATCAAGGTCAACTGCACGCACCGGGAAGCCGGCGACAGCGGCAAACTGACCAGAGCTCAATACGGCAACTTTGTCCGCGTGGGCGGTCTGGTCGGCGGCGTGCAGTACAAGGTGACGAATTGCTACACCGGCGGAACGATCACGATCGGCAGCGATACGCTTAATGAGCGCGTGGACAAGAGCGGAAGCCTTGTCACCGTGAAGACCAGTACAGAGAAGGAGACAGAGGTCGAGAACGCGAAGGGGACCTATGTCTACATCGGCGGCATCGGCGGCAGCGGCTTTTCCTCCAACTTCCGCAACTTTTCCAACAAGAACGGCACGGACGATGGAGAGCCGGAGTATGAGAACTGCTATACCTATACGGGGCTGCCGACCATGCAGGGCACGATCATGTCGATCTCCCGCATCGGCAGTGTTGCCGACCGCTATGAATGGGCGCCGAGCGTGACCATTACCAACTGCTACTATTATGCGGAGTCAGATGTCCAGTACAACCTGCCGAAGTATTACTGCGGCAAAAAGAGTCTTGCGACGATCCTGGCGAGCGATGAGGAGAAGGAAAAGATGCTGCAGGGCGATCTTTCGTATCTCAGTGAATACATCGGTGGAAGAAATCATCGACCGAGCTATTCGATCGACCTGACAAAGCTCAGCTATGAGCAGATGGCAGGCAGGAAGAACGTCACGAAGAACGGGCAGGACAAAAGGATCCTGGAGCTGCTGAATCAAAACGGGGACAGCGTCTTCGGCTGGGTCACCGTCGAGGAGGCGCAGGCCGAGGTCCACGGGAAATACAGCTTCCCGGGCAAAAACATCGCCGTGCTCGACGGGCAGGACTACCCGTTCCCGACCGTGCTCACACAGGCGAGCGAGCACACCGACAGCGGCAGGGCGAACCTGCACTACGGCGACTGGCCGCTCGTCGGTCCGGTCTGGGAGAAGAGCAGCGTGACGATCGACCGCATCACCAACTACGATGCCAAGACCGGCGCGGCGGTTATTACCGCGGTGATGAAGCTGGAGAACATGGAGGACGGAAAGATCGACGGGCTGACGCTCGAATCGTTCCGCTCGACCAATGAGAGCATCGCAAGGGTGACGGGCTTCGAGCCGCTTGACGCAAAGACCTGCCGCGTGACGCTGAAGGGCCTGGCGAATGGCTCGGTGGAGATCACCGCGGCGCTGGACGGCCATGTGGCGCGCTTGATGGTAAGCGTCACCGCGGAGCTGACGATCCGGATGAGCGACGAGATCGAGCGCGCGAAGCAGATCACGGTGAATGAGGCCGCGACGGTGCCGCTCGGACTCGCCGCGCTGGACCGCGGCGGCAAGGCTCTGACGAAAGACCTCAGCTGGACGGTCGCCAATGCCGAGACGGGCGCTGCACAGATTGTCTGGAAAAACGGCGTTCCGCAGAGCGTCCGGGGCATCGGCGCGGGCGAGACGACGCTGCTCATCACGGCGAGCTATCGGATCAATGCGACCGAGACGGTCACGGTGAGCCGCATCGTGCCGGTGACGGTGCTGGCGAAGGCAGCCGACGGCACGGCGTAAAAAGGAAAGGAGGGGCATCGGGATGAAAAAACTGAAGAACGAACAGGGCGTGACCATTCTGATGGCCCTCCTGCTGGTCCTGACCGCGGCGGTGGTCAGCGCGGTCATTCTCTCCGCGGCGCTCAGCGCCGCGCGGCGCGTGAACGGCGACCGCACCGCGCAGCAGAACTACCTTGCCGTCAGCTCGGCGGCGGAGCTCGTACGCGACAGCATCGACCAGATGCGGTATACCGAGACTACCACCACGACTTACGAATGGGACGAGGAGAGTGAAGGCTATGTACAAACCGGCAGCTCCTCCACAGAGAAGCTGCCGACCGGCTTGATGGGAGCTTGGCTTACGGACGGCGCACGGAGCAGCGGCTGCGCTGACACCATCACCATCAAGCTGCAGGACGAAACGCTCCCATCGATCAAGGCAAAATTTTCCATGACAGGACGGGGAGAGGGAAACCGGGGCTATGATATCCAAATTGCCTTTTCCTTGACCGACGCCGGGGACGCGGATGACTGCCGTATGACGCTCAGACTGAGCGGAAGCGTCAGCGAAAGTACAGACGTTTATGCGAACACCGCGGGCTGGAGCAGGATCGACGAATTGACCATCACCTGGAGCAACCCAAAGATCACCAAGGGAGCGGAGGGGAACGCATGAAAAAACGCAGAAGCAAGGCCGGTGAGACGCTGGTGGAGACGCTGGTCTCCGTGCTCATCGCGGCGCTGGCGTTCGCCCTTCTCTCGACCGCCGCGGTGACCGCGGCGCGGATCAACGCCGCCGCGCGCGAGGACGTTTCCTTCCGCTATACCGCGGAGCAGGGAAAGACGGTGACCGTAACGGCTGAGGGAACTGGCTCCGGCACGAGCCCAAAGACCGGCAGAAGGAATGTCACGCTCTATACAACGGACAACGGATATCAATATTATACGGACACGACCTCATCGGGGGTGACGCCATGAAAAAACTGCGCGGCAGCCGCGGCGTGACGCTCACCGAAACGCTGTGTACGGTGCTGATCGTGCTGCTCATCAGCGCGATGCTGGCGGTGGGCGTGCGCTTTGCCGTGCGGACGTACCGCGAGTCGATGGAGCTGTCGGAGACGGAGCTGCTCTGCTCCACGCTGACGGCAGCCATCAGCGACAAGCTGCGCTACAGCGGCGAGGTGGGACAGAATATGTTCATCCAGGGCGTCGGCACGACGGACAGCGGCGGCGGAGGCTCGTTTGCAATCAGCGACGACGGCGAGGTCGTCATTCAGACGACCGACAGCGAGGAGTTCCGGCTCCTCGGCTCGGCCTCCTACCCGCAGGGCCTGCGGGTGCGGACGACCGGCACGGGGGAAACGGGCTTCATCAGCTACAGCGCCAAAACAGGGATCTTTACCGTTTCCTTTGCCATCGCGGACGCGCAGGGGAATATCCTGAAGGAGACATGCTTCGACGTCAAGCGCATCAATGCGGGCAAAAAGTGAAAAAGAGCTGCCGGACAAAATGTCCGGCAGCTCCTTTTAATCGCTTCGTGTGATGTCATGCACCCATTTGCCGCTGTGGATGCGCCAGAGGCCGACGGGGGTCTTTGCCAGGTGCTCGATGGCGATGCACAGGCAGAACATCTCGTTCGGCACCTTAAGGACAAGACCGAGCAGGCACATCAGCGGCAGCTCCATGCACCAGAGGGGAAAGTTGTCGATGAGCAGCGAGGCGCGTACGTCGCCGCCGCCGCGCAGCACACCCACGACCATCGTGGACGAAAAGCCGTGGAGGGGCATCACGCCCGCGTAGCAGTACACCATGACCGCGCACATCGCCGCCGCGCCCGCCGAGAGGGAGAAAAGCGGCAGCACATACGGCCGGAGCAGCGTGAGAAAGGCCAGAAGCTCCACGCCGCCGAGGGCGAGCGCGAAGAGAAAAGCCGTGAGGCACACGGCCTTGCCGATGCGCACGACGCTCTCGCGGCTGCTGCCGGTGCCGATCTCCTTGCCGACGATGACGGTGGCTGCGTTGGCGATGCCGTAGATGCCGGCGGTAGAGAGCTTGTCGATGCTGCCCGCCACGGTGTAGGCGGCGATGAGGTCGCCGCTCGCGGCCATGTGGCCCATGATGACGGTGATGAGCGAGTAGCCCACGCCCCAGAGCGTTTCGTTCGCCAGCACCGGCGCACTGTAATGCACGAAGCGGCGCAGCATCTCGCGGCCCGGGCGGAGAAGGGCGCTCCATTGGAGCGGCACGGTGCGGCAGCGCAGGGCGTAGCCGAAGGCGAGCGCAAATTCCACCACGCGCGAGAGCAGCGTGGCGGCCGCCGCGCCTGTGACGCCGAGCGCGGGGAAGCCGAGCTTGCCGAAGATGAGCACATAATTGCCCACGGTATTGCAGAGCATGGACGCGCCGAACACCAGCATACCGAAGCGCGGATTTTCGATGCTGCGCTGCATCCCGATGTAGATGGACGAGAGGGAATTGAGGATATACGAGAAGCCGACGATGCGGATATACGGCGTGCCGATCGCGACGAGACGGAGATTGTCCGTCACCCGCAGCAGAACATCCGCCGGGAAGAACGCCATGGTGAGCGCGAAGAGCGTCGAGACGCTGCCGGCAATGCACAAGCCAATGCCGATGACGCGGTTGATGCTCTCGCGGTCGCCGCGGCCCCAGTATTGGCTGATGAGCACGCTTGACCCGCTCTGCAATCCGAAGACGATGAGCTGGATGATGAAGATGGGCACATTCGCCACCGTGACGGCGGACATCTGCTCGCTGCCGAGCAGACCGACCATGAAGGTATCGAGGAAGCCGAGCGAGGTGGTGATGAGATTCTGCACGATGATGGGCAGGGCGAGCAGAAAAAGCCGTCGGTAAAAGCCCCCGGGCTGACGAAGATAGGAGAACATGAGCGACCTCGAACGGAAAAATTACAGCATGGGAAAGCGCGTTTCCCTGTGCTTGCGGAGAGCGGAAACGAGCGCGTCGACGTCCGCTTTGGTCGTTTCGGGCGCGAAGCTGACGCGCAGAACGCCCGCAGCCGTCTTTTTGTCGAGCTTCATCGCGGCGTAGACGTGGCTGAGCTTGCCGCGGTGGCAGGCCGAACCGGCGGAGATGCAGATGCCCTGCGCGCCGAGGTCGGTGACAACGTTCGCGCTCGGATAGCCGACGAGCGAGACGGAGAGGATATGCGGGGCGTCGCCGTTCCCGATGCGCACCACGCCGTCGATGGTGAGAAGCTGCTCGAGCGCGTACTGCTTGAGCTGCGCCATGCGGGCGAGCTTTTCCTCATAGCCCGCCAGCCGCAGCTCCACCGCCTTGGCGAAGCCCGCGATCTGCGCCGTGGCCTCGGTGCCCGAGCGCAGGCCGCGCTCCTGCCCGCCGCCCGCGAGCAGCGGACGCACCGCGCGGCAGCGCGGACCGATGTAAAGTGCACCGACGCCCTTGGGGGCGTTGAGCTTGTGCCCGCTGACGGAAATGAGGTCCGCGCCCAGCGTATCCGCGCGGAACGGGAGCTTCAAAAACGCCTGTACCGCGTCGGTGTGCAGCAGCGCCTTGGAGCCGCGCTCGCGCAGGAGCCGCGCGATCTCGCCGATGGGGAACACACAGCCGGTCTCGTTGTTCACGAGCATCACGGAGACGAGCGCCGTGTCCTCACGCAGCGCGTCCGCGACCTGCTGCGCGGTGATATTCCCCTGACGGTCGGGCGCGAGATAGGTGACGGCATAGCCCTCCTGCTCCAGCTGACGGCAAGGCTCGAGCACGGCGCTGTGCTCCACGGCGGTGGTGATGATGTGCTTTCCGACGCGGCGGTTCTGGTGGGCGGCAAGGCGGATGGCCCAGTTGTCGCTCTCCGTGCCGCAGGAGGTGAAGTACAGCTCGTCCGGCTTGCAGCCGAGCGCGGCGGCGATGACCGCGCGGTCCGCCTCCAGACGCTTTTTCGCGGCGGCGCCGTAAGGGTACTGCGAGCTGGGGTTGCCGCTGCCGTTTAGTAAAACATCGTACATCGTATCCGCCACCTCGCGCGCGACGGGCGTGGTGGCGGCATGGTCGAGATAGATCATAGCAAAGCATTCCTTTCTTTGCACTTGCAATCAAGCGAAAACATGGTATGATTATATGCGGAAAATCCACGAAAAGCAAGGAGAAAGCATGAAGATCGGTATTTACACCCTGGGCTGCAAGGTGAATCAATACGAGACGCAGGCGATGGAGCAGGAGCTGACCGCCCGCGGGCACGAGCTGGTGGATTTTGAGTCTCCCGCCGATGCCTACATCATCAACACCTGCTCGGTCACGGCGGTGAGCGACAAGAAGTCGCGCCAGATGATCCGCCGCGCGAAGAAGAACAGTCCCGACGCGGTGGTCGCCGCCTGCGGCTGCTACGTCCAGACGCACGAGGAGGAGGCGAAGAGCCTCGGCATCGACCTTTTGATGGGCACGAACGACCGCGCGCGATTCCTTGACCGGCTGGAGGAGGCCGTGAAAACGCGCGAGACGGTCGCGGACATCGACGACGCGCTGCGCCGCCGCACGTTCGAGGTGCTGCCGGCGGGCGGCATGGCGAACCGCACCCGCGCGATGCTCAAGGTCGAGGACGGCTGCGTGAACTTCTGCACCTACTGCATCATTCCCTATGCGCGCGGCCCCGTGCGCTCGCTGCCGATGGACAAGGCGGCGGAGCAGGTGCGCGCCCTGCGCTCACAGGGCTACCGTGAGATTGTGGTCACCGGCATTGAAATTTCCTCCTACGGCCATGACCTCAAGGACGGCACGACGCTCATCGACCTTTTAGAGCTTATCGCCCGCGAGGGCGGGGAGATGCGCATCCGGCTCGGCTCGCTCGAGCCGCGCACGGTGACGCGGGAATTCTGCGAGCGGGCGAAAAAGCTCCCGACCCTCTGCCCGCACTTCCATCTCTCGATGCAGTCCGGCTGCGATGCGACGCTCAAGCGCATGAACCGCCGGTACGACACCGCGCGTTATTATGAGTCTGTGGAGCTGCTGCGCGAATATTTTGACGACCCCGCCATCACCACCGACCTCATCACCGGCTTTCCGGAGGAAACGGAGGAGGAGTTCGGCGAGACGCTCGCCTTCATTGAAAAGTGCGGCTTCGCCGCCATGCACATCTTCCCCTATTCCGTCCGCCCCGGCACGAAGGCCGCGGCGATGGCGCAGGTGGACATGAGCGTGCGCGAGGAGCGCGCGGCGCGCGCCGCCGCCGTCGCGGAGCGGATGCACCAAGGCTATCTCGCCCGCTGCGTGGGAAAGGCCTTCCCCGTGCTCTTTGAGCAGGACAGGGGCGAGGGCAGCGTCGGCCACGCGCCGAACTATATGCCCGTCACGGTGGATGTGAAGGGGTTACATAACACCGTACAAAACGTGCGCATCACCGCCGTCGACGGCGACGGCCTGCGCGGGGAACCGGAGGAGACATGAAAAGCCACTTTTTTGCCTACATCGCGCGGATGCGCTACATCACACGCTGGGCGCTCATGCGCAACACCTTTTCCGAAAACGTGCAGGAGCACAGCCACATGGTCGCGGTGCTCGCGCACGCGCTCGCGGTGATCCGAAACCGCGTGTACGGCGGGCAGATCGACGCGGGACAGGTTGCCGCGGCCGCGCTCTACCATGACGCGAGCGAGATCATCACCGGCGATATGCCGACGCCCATCAAGTATTACGCGCCCGAGATCCGCGACGCCTACAAGAAGGTCGAGGCGGTCGCCTGCGGACGGCTCCTTGCTATGCTGCCCGACGAGCTCAGGCCGGACTACGACGACGTGCTCGACTGCGCGGACGGCGAGGTGCTCGAGCTGGTCAAGGCGGCGGACAAGCTATCCGCCTACATCAAGTGCGTCGAGGAGCTCAAGGCGGGCAACGCGGAGTTTCGCCGCGCCGCCGAGCAGACCCGTGCCGCGCTCGACGCGATGCATCTGCCCGAGCTGGATTACTTTATGGAGCACTGCGCGGAGAGCTTTTCCATGACGCTCGACGAGCTGGAATAACAGGGAGGAAGAAACCATGATCAAAATTCGGACGCTGTATATCGTTCTGCCGCTTACGATCCTGATGGCGGTGGGCTGCTACCTCAAGGGCTGGACGGCGGGCATCGCCCTGTGGGCGCTCCTTGCGCTCGTGTGTGTGGGGCGCATCCTGCGCGAGCGGAAGGAGAAGAACGGCGCGGAGGACGCACAGAAAAAGGAATAACGCGCCGTACGCGCAAAAAGCGGGGGAGCTTCCATCAGGAAGCTCCCCCGCTCTGCTGTCGTTTCCTCTGCCTCAATGCCGCGCGGGGTCCACCGTGTCAACGTATTCCAGCGCGGCGGGCCTGCCGTCCTCGTCAGAGATGAGCCGCCAGACCGTGTGCGCGCTGCTCCACGGCGCGCAGGCGTAGAGATAGACCCCGTCGGTCGTGTAGTCGTAGAGCTCCCGCGTAAGGTCCGTGCGGTCGACGGTGAGGAGCCATTCCTCGCCGGTCGCGATGTCATGACATCCGACGCCGACGTACCGCTGTTCGGCAAGCTGCCATTCGTACTGGTCGTAGAAAACGAACCCGTCTGCCGCGGCGACGTAGCTGCGTGTGTTCGGGCAGCGCAGCATTGTGACCGAGCCGTCCGCACCGAGGCAGAGCATATTGTGTGTCAGCTTCCCGCCTCTCACACACTCGACCAGAGCGTATTGGCCGCCGCGGAGCACGAAGAAGCCCTGATCGAACAGCGTCCCCTCGGGTGTCACGTCCTCGCCGTCGCGGAGAAGCCGGTAGAGGGCGACCCCGTCCGCCCGCTGACCGCTCGGCACGAGGGTAAATTCGTATCCGCCGAGCGTGAGGTGCGTGTTTTCATAGAACTGCTTGAAGCCCGCGCCGGAGGATGCGTACTCCTGCCGGACCTCCAGCAGCTCGCCGGTCCTGCCGTCGAGCAGGTATTCGCTCCAGACGATGGTGTCATTATTGCTCCAGGACGGTACATTGGGCTCTGTGTCGGTTGGGACTTTGTCCTGATGAATGGTATAGCTGTTGAAGCGGAGCCGGACGTCGATGCGCCCGTCGCCGAGCAGCGAGAAGAAAAGCCGCGTGCAGTCCTGCGGTGCGGTGTAGAGCTTTATCCGCTCGCCCGTCTCGTGTACCTGCACATAGAGCGTTTCGCCCCGAAGGTAGTAAATGCCGTAGCCGTTCACCGCGTAGCCATCGTACCAGAAGGTGCTGAGCACCCGCTCGCTCGTGCCCATGGCGGGATCGTAGCACCAGACGCCGCTGTGGCGGACGTGGTAATAATAGCGGCCGTCCGCGATCGTGCCGGGGCTGGAGGCGCAGCCCGCGCCGAGCGAGTAGTCGAAGCGTCCGGCGACGTAGATGCCGCTGAAAAGCACCAGTGCGATGCACGCGGCCTTGATCAGCGCCGTCCGCCATGAGCGCTTCGGCCTCTGCCGCCGCGCGCCGCACTCCGCCAGCAGCTCGTCGCCAAGATAGCTGAGGGAAGCGCTGAGCTGTTCGTTCGTCATACCGTAAAGCCCTCCTGTTCCAGATGTGCGCGCAGACCCTGCCGCGTACGGTAGAGGAGGCTTTTGACCGCGCCGATGCTCGTGCCGTACTGCCGCGCGACGTCGGCAAGCGGATCGACGTAGAAATAGCGGGCGAGGAAGACGCCGCGCTCGCGCGGCGAGAGCGTGCGCAGGTAGCGCTCGATGCTCTCGGCGAGCAGCCTCGCGTCCAGCGCTTCGTCCGCCTCGCCGCCGACCGCGTCGCCCAGCTCTTCAAGGGAGAGAAGATATTCCCGCGCGCCGCGCTTCTGCGCGCCGTCGCGGCGATAGCGGTCGATGGCGCCCTGCCGCGTCAAACGGCTGAGAAAAGCCGGAAACACCGGCGGGCGCTGCGGAGGAATGGCGTTCCACGCTTTCAGATAGGTGTCCGAGCGCACCTCCTCGCAGGCAAACTGGTCGAGGAGAATGCGCTGCGCGAGCTGCAGGAGCCGCGCTCCGTATTTTTTGTCGGTCTCGCCGATGGCATCCTCATTGCGCGCAAAATACAGCGCGATGATCTGCTCGTCCTTCATTTGGCCCCGCCTCCTTTCACTCTATTTACCGCAAACGCGGCGCGAAGGTCGCGCAGAACACGCAAAAAATTTTTTCTTCCTCTATTTTATCCGATGGCGGGGTGAAAGTAAATGCCGCGATTTGTGCGCTCCGCGGCTTGCATTTTGGAACGAAACCTTTATAATAGTGACATTCTTTTGCGTGGGGGAGGAAGAGCACATGGAACAGCGAAGGGCGCGCGGGATGCTTGCAGCCGCAGCCGTTATCTTCGGTACGCTTGCGCCGTTCGTGCGCGGCATTTCCGTTTCCTCGGGCGAGCTGGCGCTTTACCGCGCGGTGATGGCGGCGCTGCTCGTCGGCGGCTATCTGCTCGTGAGCGGACAGAAGCTCGCGCTGCGCGCGAATCGGCGTGAGGCCGCGCTGCTGCTCCTCTCCGGCACGGCGATGGGCGTGAACTGGATCTTGCTTTTCGAGGCCTACCGCTACACCACCGTGTCCGTCGCGACGCTGAGCTACTATTTTGCGCCCGTGCTCGTCACCGCCGCCTGCCCTCTGCTCTTTCACGAAAGGCTGACGGGAAAGCAGATCGTCTGCTTCGTGATGTCCACGCTGGGACTGGTGCTGGTCATCGGCGTCGGGGGGGTCCGCGGCGGCGCGGATGTGCGGGGCGTGCTCTTCGGCCTCGGCGCGGCGGCGTTCTACGCCGCGGTCATTCTGCTCAATAAGTTCATCCGAAGCGTCGCGGGCATCCAGCGGACCTTTTTGCAGTTTTTAGCCGCCATCGTCATTCTCATTCCCTACGTCGCCGCGACCGGAGGCGTATCGCTGGGGACGCTCGACGCGCGCGGCTGGGTCTGCCTGCTCATCGTGGGCTTCTTCCACACAGGCGTGACCTACTGCCTGTATTTTTCCGCCCTGCGCGAGCTGCCGGGGCAGGAGGTCGCTCTGCTGAGCTACATGGATCCGCTCGTGGCGGTCATCGTCTCGGTGACGGTGCTCGGCGAGCCGGTCACGGCGCCGCAGCTCGCCGGCGGTGCGCTGATCCTCGGCTTCACGCTCTGGAACGAGCTGCCGGAGAAAAAATAAGAAAAAGGGAAGCGGCTTTCACTGAACCGCTTCCCTTTTTCAGTTCATAAAGTGAATGGTGATGGGGCAGATCTCGGCTCTGGTCGCCACGCGCATATTCGGCCCGAAGAGACCGACGCCCGAGGTCACGATGCTGTGCATCGACCCCACGCGGAGACAGCCGCAGGCATTTTCCCAAAATAGCCGGACGGTGAGGTTGCCGGGGAACATCTGCCCGTCGTGCGTGTGCCCGCAGAGATCGACGTCCACGCCCGCCGCGGCCAGCGCCTCCAGCTCGCGCGGCTGGTGGTCGAGGACCAGAATGGGCTTGCCCGCGTCCAGTCCCTCGACGAGCTCCGCAGGCGTTTTGCGCACCTCGATCCCGCGCCCCGGGCGCTGCGCATCGGGGCGACCGTAAAGATAAACCTCGCCGCCGAGCAGCACGGCCTCGTCGCGCAGGAGGCGGATGTTCGCGGACGCGAGAAAGGCGTCCATCTCGGGGCTGCTCTGCTTTTTCCCGTCGCTTCGGAAGGTGAAGCCCGCCAGGATGGGCTCCTCGATGTCGTGGTTGCCGTAGACGGCGTAGACGCCGTACCTCGACCGGATGCCGCGCAGCACCGCGGCGATCTGCTCCGGCTCCTCCACGGCCTCCCAGGCGTTATCAAAAATGTCGCCCGCGATGACGACAACATCGGCGTCCTGCTTGTTCACGCGCGCGACCATGCGTTCCATCTGCGCAAGGCCCACGTTGTAGCCGAGGTGGAGATCGGCGAGCAGCACGACCTTCATGCTCTCCATGCCGTCGACAGATTTGTTTACGGTGATCTCGTAGGGCGTGACGCGCACGATGCGGGCGTTGATCACGCCGCCGATGGAGGTCATCAGAATGACCGCCGCACACAGACAGCCCGCGATGCGGTGCATCCGCGCCGAGCGCAGAGAGCGGAGCTTCAGACCGTGGACGAGCAGCAGCCGCAGTCCGTCCGCGAGCAGGACCGCCAGCAGCAGATAGAGCAGCACGCCGAGCCAATAATTCCCGATGAGCATGAGCGCGCGCTTCAGCCGTCCGGCAGGCAGCGGAAAGGCCAGAACAAAGGAGAGCGCAAAGAAGGCGTACAGCGCGGCGGGCACGGCCCAATGCTTCCGCTTGCGGAACCATGGGAACCACGCCCGCACCCAGCCCATGATGCGGCGGAACAGATAGAGGTTGAAAAGCAGGTAAAACGGTGCGAGGAGGAAGGCAAGCATGGCGCGTTCCGCGCTCCTTTCCGAAAGGGGAGACACCCTTTGTTTTCGGCGCTATTCTACTCCCTTTGCGCCCTTGGCGCAAGAGAAAAGATGCGGCGCGAGGTGCACACTTTTTTTGGACAAAAGTGACATTGACAACCCTTTCCTACAAATTTATAATCACAATCTCGTATGAAAGACATCAAAATACACCGTGGTAAAAGGTGAGGCTTATGAATCATCAGTCGTCGTTTTCGCTTCGTTCGTTCTTTCAGCCCGTGGACCTCACGCAGGGAACGTGCTGGAAGACGCTGCTCGTGTTCGCGTTCCCCATTATCGTTTCCTACCTGCTCCAGCAGGTCTATTCCATCAGCGACGCCGCCATTGTCGGTCAGACGCTGACGGCGAGCGAGGTCGCCGGTGTGAACGACACCACCTCGCTCGCGATGATCTTCCTGCAGTTCGCCTTCGGCGCGAGCGCGGGCTTCTGCACCGTGACATCGTGCTTTGTCGGTGCGCGTGACAGCGCGGGCGTCCGCCGCTCCATGGCGACGCAGATCGTCCTCTCCGCGGCGCTGACCGCTGTTCTCACGGCGCTGGCGCTGGTGCTGCTCGACCCCATGCTCGCGTGGATCAACGTCACGCCCGCGAGCGGGGAGGTCTACCGCGCGGCCTATACCTACTGCGCCATCCTCTTCGGCGGCATCGGCGCGCAGCTTTTCTATAATTTCATCTGCTCGTTCCTGCGCAGCATGGGCGACAGCGCCACGCCGCTCGCGTTCCTGCTTTTCTCGACGATCCTCAACGTGGGGCTGGATCTGCTCTTCATCCTCTCGTTCCACTGGGGCGTCGCGGGCGCAGCCGTCGCCACCGTTGCGGCGCAGCTCATCAGCACGCTCGGCTGCTTTCTCTACGCCTTTTTGAAGTATCCCGAGCTGCGATTGCACCGCGAGGACTGGCGCATCACAAGGCGCGACGTTACGCGACATCTCATTCAGGGCATCCCGCTCGGATTGCAGTTCTCTGTCCTTGCCATCGGCATCATCGTGATGCAGAGCGTCATCGTGCAGTTCGATACGCTTGGCGGCGAGATGGTCTCCAACGCGGCGCAGAACGGCTTCGGCGCGGCGAACAAGCTCAACAATCTTCTTATGACGCCGCTCAACGGCCTCGGCGCGGCGATGACCAGTTTCACCGCGCAGAACCTCGGTGCGGGCGACCACGCGCGCATCAAGAAAGGAACGGTGCAGGCGCTCATCATTGTCTGGACGATGTGCCTCATCTCCATCGCGGCCGGACTGCTGCTCTCGCGCGGCGGCGGGTATCTCTATATCTTCCTCTCGCCCGATAAGGTCACGGCGGAGACGATGCGCTACGGCAACACCTACCTCTATGTCGACCTGTCGCTCTACCTCTTCCTCGGCTTCATCTTCGTCGTGCGCAACTGTGTGCAGGGCATCGGCAAGCCGCAGTTCGTGCTCGGCGCGGGCGCGGCCGAGCTGGCCGCACGCGTGAGCGTATGCCTGCTGCTGCCGCCGCTGATCGCAGGCGGCGCGGTCAATTCCGATGCGCCGCGCGCGGCGGTCTATGCCCTCTGCTTCGCCGATCCCTTTGCCTGGATGGCGGCGGACGCCGTACTGCTCGTGCCCTTCCTGCGCAATATCATGAAAATGGACTATCGCTACCTGAAAGGAACAATGTAGGAAGAAACAAAAAGTTTTTGCCGCTTTTTTGAAAAAACTTGAAAATAAGGCTTGCAATTTGCGCCGGGATATGCTATCTTATTTAGGACGAGTTCAGCAAAACAGCATATCCGGGTGTGGCGAAGTTTGGTATCGCGCTTGAATGGGGTTCAAGAGGCCGCTGGTTCGATTCCAGTCACTCGGACCATGGGAGAGTTCTACAAAGAGCTCTCCCATTTTTATTTATATTTCCAATTTTTTAGATTTTTGTTGCACAAGAATATGCAATATTCTCTATTTTAGAGCCTGCATATAGAAAGACCTGTTCCTTACTATGTACAGGAGGTTCCAATATGACCGAAGAAAATTACAATTATCGCACTAGTCAAAGGTGCCGTCAAGAGTTATGCGCAAAATTGTTTGCAGGCTCCGGCTGAGTGAAGTCAGCCGGCAATAGAGGCGTCGTCCAGAGCCGCCTCCAAGTGCTTCATGTTCATGTATTTTCCTTCAGCTTCATGGCGCGCAGCTCGGCAACGACAGCCTTCGCCTTCTCGCGTGACGCTTTTTTGTTCTCTTGGGCGTGGATTGCCTTGAGCATTTTCGCCACAATTTTGACCTTGAATTTGGGCACAACAGAGAAAACGTTGCGGTAGAAATGCACCGTGCAGCGCTGGTATTTGGCGTCCGGGAACACCTCGCCCACGGCCTCCAGCATCCCCATGCACTTGTCGCCGACGATGAGCTTCACGCCGTTCAGGCCTCGACCACGCAGCCACTGAAAGAAGCTGACCCAGCTGGCCTTGTTCTCTTTCATGCTCTCGGCAGCGCCTAAAACCTCACGAAAACCGGCCTCATTCACGGCGATTGCCACCAAAACAGCTACATTTTCGTACTCTCCGCCCCAGTTGCGGCGCAGGCAGATACCGTCCACGTAGACGTATGGATAGTGGCCGCCCTGCAAGGGGCGGTTGCGCCAATCCTCGATGTGAACGTAGGCTTTCTTGTTCAGTTCGCTGATGGTGGCAGGAGAGACCTTGCTGCCCCACAACGCCTCCGTGATGTCCTCCACCCGGCGCACAGAAACGCCAGCCAGGTACATCTCGATGAGCGCTTCCTCCACGCTGCTCTCCCGGCGGCGATACCGCTCGATGATGGCAGTCTCGAAAGATACGCCCTTGAGCCGGGGCATATGGAGCGTGACGTCGCCGGAGGTCGTGGTGAGGCTGCGGTCGTAGTGACCGCTGCGGTAGCCCTGACGGGCCTCGCTGCGCTCATAGCGGGCGACTTGGGTCAGCGACTCCGCCTCTTTCTCCAGCAGCTCGTTCAGGGTTTCCTCCACGCTGCCGCGAACCAACTCTCTGATTTGACCCTTGATAATTTCCTCGTTCAGCTGTACAATTTTCTCGGACATAGTTTGCTTGCTCCTTTCGAATGTTTGTGTGGTAACTTCATTCTACCAGAGCCTG
>QWCH01001572.1_pt1 | contig 40015 bp, 47 predicted proteins | sample 1972671 | NCBI WGS metagenome assembly QWCH01 (sample SAMN09866713, study PRJNA288562) | Human gut metagenome isolate term3_stool, whole genome shotgun sequencing... | isolation source: gut | host: Homo sapiens | place: USA: California
GTAAATGCTCAATAGCGAGTACCTTTTGATTGAATTCTTGTCATGAGATAATAGTCAAAATACTATACAGTCTAAAAAGTTTAGTCACTGAACTTTTTAGACTTTACTATGGAGGATGACTATGAAAACACAGACAAGTTTAGTTGCTTCACAAGTACGACTACAAGACTGGGCCATTCAAATCCAGGAATGCCAAAACCGTCCTAGCGGAATGGATGTGCAGACTTGGTGTGATCAGCATGGCCTGACAAAGGCCAACTACTATTACCGCTTACGAAAGGTTCGAGAAGCCTGTCTCGAGATGACCGGTCAGGAGATTCTGCCAAATTTTGTGGAGTTGGAGCCGCCTGCGAGTGTACCAGAACCAATATCTGATTCAGTTACAAGTCCAGCATGCATCGTGTTGGCATCAGGTGCCCGCATAGAATTACGGGAGAGCGCTTCGCCTGCATTTATAGAAAAACTACTAGGAGTTCTTTGTCATGCTCAATGATGCAAGTGGCTTTAAGAAGGTGTATCTGGCAACTGGTTACACAGATCTCAGGCGTGGTATTGATGGCCTTGCAGCCATCATACGATTCCAGTATAAGTTGGATCCGTATGACACCAACACACTCTTCTTGTTTTGTGGAAAACGAAGTGACCGTATCAAGGGTTTGCTTTGGGAAGGAGATGGATTTCTCCTCTTATACAAACGTGTAGATAATGGTGCATTCAAATGGCCACGTGGTGAGCAAGAAGCGTTGCAAATCAACAAGGACCAATACCAGATGCTAATGCAAGGTTTTGAAGTAGTTGCCAAACGGCCAATTGAACCTATGGCAGACCCGCCAAGTCGTATGTAATTTTTAGTAAAAACAGAGAAAATAAATTTTCTGTTTTTACATGATTTTCTTATCAAAGCCAATGAAACATAAACTTATCCACAGAGTCTGTAGCATCTGAAGAAACTTGTTTTGTGACTTTGGCAAAATAGTATTATCTTGTGGATAATACTACTAAAAACCGAGAAAAAACTCGATTTTTAGTACTGTTATCCACCGTCATTTTGACGAATGGTACACAGCGCAATCCTAGTGTATATCAGCCGTTTCTGCTATAATAATCACAGATTATTTAGGAGCAACCACATATGGCAGAAAAGTACACGAAGGAACAACTGAATAGCTTAGATAAGTCGTTCATTATCCAAATGTTTTTGAATCAACAAGACCAGTTGGAGCGTATGGCAAATGACCTTTCTGACATGAATACTAAGATGCAACAAGTCTTGGAGCAACTGGCATTAGGCAACCGTGCTCGCTTTGGCGTTTCTTCGGAAAAGATGGATGATGCAAACCAGATTTCTTTCATGGAAGTCGATGGTGACATCGTATTTTTTAACGAAGCCGAAGCAGTATGTGATCTTGATGCACCTGAGCCAGAAGACTTGGCTGCACCAAAGAAAAAGCAAAAAGGCAAAAAGCTACAAGATATTAAAAATCTTGAACAGGAGGAAGTGCCACATTTCTTAACCGAGGAAGAACTCACAGAAGAGTTCGGCCCAAATGGCTGGAAAAAACTTCCAGATGCCATCCAATACAACTATGTATTTGTACCGGCAAAGGTCAAAGTGCAAAAACACATCATTGGTGTGTATTCTAGCAAAAAGGATGGACACATGGTCAAAGCTCCTCACCCAAAGAATCTTTTGCATGGCAGCCTCGTTTCACCAACACTAGCTGCATCGATTATAAATGGCAAGTATGTCAATGCAGTTCCACTCTACCGCTTAGAGCAGGAGTTTGAACGCTATGGTCTTGCAATCACACGAGAAACCATGGCCAACTGGATGATTCGTCTCGGTGAGGAATACTTGTCCGTGTTGTACGATTATCTTCACGAAAAACTCTATGACTACCATGTCATTCAAGCTGACGAGACGCCAGTGCTCGTCAATCGCGATGGGCGCAAAGCTGGTTCCAAGAGTTACATGTGGGTGTACCGCTCGGGACATATGTATCAAGACGAGCAAATCGTCCTGTATGATTACCAGCGAACCCGTAATGCATCTCATCCTTATGAGTTCTTAAAAGACTTCAATGGTGTATGTGTGACAGATGGTTATCAAGTGTATCACACGGTAGAGAAACAGTTAGATTCACTTACCATTGCAGGATGTTGGGTTCATGCCAGACGCAGATTTGAACAAGCATTAAAGCTACTGCCCAAGGAAATCCAAAAGGAATCTGATGCATACTTAATTATGAAACAGATTCAAGCAATCTATCGCGAAGAGGGTAATCTAAAAAAACTTTCTTCTGAGGAACGACTTAAGCAGCGCCAGGTTGTAATAAAGCCATTGGTTGATGCTTTGTTTGTGTACCTAAAATCACATAAGGATGAAGTAGGCAAGTCTGCAAAACTAGCTGACGGATATGAGTATGCCCTCAATCAAGAGCAGTACCTTCGTGTCTTCTTGACCGATGGTGACGTGCCGCTGGACAACAATGCTAGTGAGCGAGCTATCCGAGGATTCTGTATTGGTAAGAAGAACTGGCAGGTCATTGATACCATAAATGGTGCAAAAACATCTGCCATCATTTATAGCATTGCTGAAACAGCAAAAGCAAACAACTTGAAACCTTATGAATACTTCACTCATCTTTTGACTGAAATACCAAAGCACATGGAAGATACTGACCGGGCATTCCTTAAGGATTTGCTGCCATGGTCAGACAAACTTCCTAAAAATATAAGAAAGAAAAAGCCGGAGTCATAACATGGCTCTTAAAAAAGCAAGGTACTCGCTATTGAGCGTTTACAATTACTTTATAAAACACAGTCGGTATAGAATGTGTAGTACTGCTGTACCGCAAGATAATTATGGTATGAAGCAAGCAATTGCTTTATATATATTCTCAACAATGCGCAGAAAGAGAAAATAGGAATTATATGAAGGGAGAAAGATCATGGAATTAGCATTACAATTTGAAAATTTGAATTGTGAAGAGTTATGTGCGATTGATGGTGGAAAAAGAAACTATTCAATTGAGAAATACGTGAAAAACTATTTGGATTTTATAAAAAAGGCTATAGACATTTTTAGACCTATGCCTATATAAATTATTTCGGTAATTGATAAATGATTTTATTAGTTCCTATGGATAACTCATCATTATAGAAGAAGAGAGAAAGGGTCTGTATTCAGAATTGCACGGTTTATCGCAGTCACAGACCCAGCCATGATGGTAATGAATTTTAGGACAGAACCGTTTAACACGTCCTGAATGCTCTTTCTCTTTGGTACTACCACAGTATTTCATTGCAAGCGAGGCATCATTAGGAATGGTAGGATAACCGTATGTATTGTAAGGTGTCTATTGGAATTGAAAAATGTCGTTAAAAGAAATCTAATGGTATTTAGTGACCATAAATTAATCACAAAAACCCTGTGAAATCAATGGGTTAAGGCATTATAAAATGCCTATAGGAATTTTATGAAGGGAGAAAAATCATGGAATTAGCATTACAATTTGAAAATTTGAATTGTGAAGAGTTATGTGCGATTGATGGTGGAAACAAAGCACAGGATGTAGGCTATCAGGTAGGAAAGTATATTGGAATTACAGCTACATTAATTCTTAAGTTGATGGGATACTAAATTAAATAATATTTGAGCATGTTAACTTTTGAGATTTGCATCTATAATAATAATATTTGTAAATGTCACAAATAGATATGATTCAGTCGATGTTATCATGAATGTAAAGGAGGTGTACATTAAATGTTCAAAGAAATTAGTGGAAGAGACCTTTTCATAATTGAGGGGGGAAAGAAAAATCCTGTTTGGAAATTTTTTGAAGGTACAGGATATTTTGCCATTGGTGTTTACAATGGAATTAAGGACTGGTTTGGAGCTTGTTAGGTGATGAACTGAAGAATAAAGAGAGACTAAAATTAGAGTCTCTCTTTAAGGTGGTATTCAAGTTAAATGAAGCAAAATTAAATATAAATTTTTTGTCAGTGATGAGAACTTTTAATCAAGTCATTTATCAGGAGAATAATACAAATGAATAAAAGAAAGAGTAATTATATATATATTGAAATGAGGCATAAAATGCTAATAGTTGGAGTTATAATAATTCATGTTTGTTTTATGCTCATAGGGGCTAGTGGCATTATATCTGGTTTAAAAGAAAAAAATATATTTTATGGACTGCTGATAAATATGATTTATCAGTTGACTTTGATTATCATGATTGGAGTGGCAATGAAGCAATATTTGACCACTTCATTTAAAAAATTCAAAGCTGACAGAATTTCTGTAAATATAAAAAGAGTTTTGGCAGGTGTGGGAATGGCATTCTTGTTAAGCTGCATCGCTAGAATCATTGAAATGACAGTGTGTTCAAATATATCGGTTCCGGCAAATCAGTCAAATGTTAATGGATATTTTGTGGATTATCCTATTTTGGCTGTTATCATGAGTGTAATTATGGGACCTTTTACCGAAGAGTTAATTTATAGAGGTATATTGTTTCGGTTTTTCAGCAAATATGGAGAACTGTGTGCAGTATTGGTGACAGGATTTTTATTTGGAACAATGCATATGCTTTCTTCATTTGGAAACGCAAATATACTACTATTTTTGTGTCAATGGTTAGACTATTTTTTGTCAGGAATACTTTTAGGATTTATTTATAAAAAATACAAAAATATTTGGATAAATGTTTCTATACACGGCACTTGGAATCTGATTGGTGCTGGAATGATATTAACAAAAATAATGTTAACAAAATAATAAAAGAGTTACAAAAGAGAGTATAAAGTTATGAAATATTACTGTATAAAACAACATGATATAACAGACTGTGGAGCTGCATGCCTTGCAACCATCTGTAGACAGAATGGATATAAAATAGGTATCAGCAAAATACGTGAAGTTGCCGGTACGGACAAGCAGGGAACAAATTAACTAATCTTCTTAGTTACAGAGGAAAATTAAAACAGACAGAACTGGAGAATATAGGGAAAGAAATGGAAAGCTATATTCAGAGTGCAGGTGCAAAACGTGTAGGAAATCCTATAACTGCTACTTACGAACTTGAAGGTGATGAGATTGATATTGAATTGCTTATGCCTATAGATAAGAGCATTGAATCAATGGATAAATTTGATTTCAAGAACCAGATTAAGATAGTAAATGCTGTTGTTGCATCATATATAGGTCATCCAATGGGAGTGCAGGATGCATGCAACCAGTTGAATCAATACATAATGGAGCGTAGATTACAGCCTATAACAGTAGGCTATAATGTTACGAAGAAAACGGACATGTTGAATCCGGAAAACACAGAGATAGATGTATATGTGGGAATCAGCCCAAACATCTTATAAGTTACGTTATAAAATAGTTTTGCTTTAAGTAGACTGTTTTATATAAAAAGAGGACTCTGATAAATTTGCGCAACCATCAGAGTCCAAAAGCACAAGCACTTTTAAGAAAAGTACTCGAGTAAAGTATATCACTTTTCTTAATAGGTGTAAACAAAATTTATTAAAGAAAAGGAGATTTAAAGCAATGGAAATGACTTTAAACAATGGATTCTGTGAAATGTCACAGGATGAATGCATCAATATTGACGGTGGAGTTGCCCCATTTCTTATTTACACTATTGTGATAGCGGGTGGTTTAGCAGCTGGTTATGTTTTCGGATATTTTGGTGGATAAAAGGAGATAAAAAATGGAAAAATTTAATATGTTAAGTGAAAACGAACTTTTAGATATTGATGGTGGAGTATGCGGAATAGATGATGGTTTGTTACTTACTGCTTTTTTGGCTGCAATGGCAATTGGCGCGTCAGTAGGTGCTAACAGAAAAAATCGTAAATATAAATAAGTTCTTTTGAATAGGAATGATAGTGATATGTCAACTATGGCATATTGCTATCATTCTCTAAATATGTATTTAGAAATGAAAGAGGAGACTGATGATATGAAACGTAGTGTGAAGATGTTATTTGGGTTAGCTTTGGGTCTTACAATTGGCTCAATGTGTTCGATAGAATTGGGGATAATGGCATTGCCATTATGTGGATGTGTTGGGATGGCAATCGGATTGATTTTGGGCACTAATAATAAGGAAGATAAATAATAGTGAGGACATATATGAATTACGTATGTGTAAAACAACACGACATCACCGACTGTGGTGCAGCCTGTCTTGCTACCATTTGTAAACAGAATGGTTTTAGGAATATTAATACCGGCATTTCTATTAAAAACTGGAAAGAGATTTGAAAGATGAAATATTACTGTATAAAACAACATGATATAACCGACTGCGGAGCTGCATGCCTTGCAACCATCTGTAGACAGAATGGATATAAAATAGGTATCAGCAAAATACGTGAAGTTGCCGGTACGGACAAGCAGGGAACAAATATACGGTGTTATAAAAGCAGCCGAGCAGCTTGGATTTAGCGCCAAAGGAGTAAAGGGAGATAAAAAAGCATTTTTCTCAGAGTTTCCATTACCATGTATAGCACATGTTATAGTAGATGGAGCATTACTGCATTATGTTGTTATTCATAAAATAACGAAAAAGACGGTTGTGATTGCAGATCCGGGAGAAGGAATAGTAAAACTGACACCAGAAGAGTTTTTCGGGGATGTACATGAAGATGGAAAACCACCGAAATATCAGTGGAGCGGTATCCTTATCCTTCTTGTTAAGAATGAGACATTTGAGAAAAAGGATGAGACAAAAGGAATTTTCTCAAGATTTTTTCATCTGCTCATGCCACAGAAGAAACTCATTTTTCAGATCTTTTTAGCATCTCTTATATATACCGTGCTTGGAATACTGGCGGCATTCTATTTTCAGATATTGATAGACAGTGTTCTTCCGGATGGATTAAAGAAAACGCTCATGACTTTATCAATAGGAGTGATATTGCTAAATCTTTTCAGGGTAATCCTTAATGCATTCAGGTCACATTTACTTTTGTATCTTAGTCAGAAACTGGATATTGCGTTATTATTGGGATATTACAGGCATGTAATGGAACTTCCGATGAACTTTTTCGGAACAAGGAAGGTCGGAGAGATAATTTCACGATTTAATGATGCAGGAAAGGTAAGAGATGCCATATCAGGCGCAACACTTACCATTATGATAGATACTCTTATGGCAGTTGCCGGAGCAATTATTTTATACATACAGAATTCAAAATTATTTTTTATCACGATCATAATGATCGTACTGTACGCAGTAATCGTACTTGGATTTAATAAATGGTATGAAAAACTTAATCGAAAAGAAATGGAAGATAATGCCCAGCTTACGTCTTATATGGTCGAGTCTCTTAATGGAATACAGACTGTAAAGGCTTATAATGCGGAGAGAAAAGTAAACAGGGAAACAGAGATAAAATTTGTAAAACTGTTAAGAAGTGTATTCAATCTCACATGGGCTAACAATATACAAGTGTCACTGAAAACTTTCGTAGAACTCATAGGTGGTGTAGTTATCCTGTGGGCAGGCGGTGTCAGTGTTATAAACGGAGACATGACAATAGGTGCACTTATTACATTTAATTCACTGCTGGCATATTTCCTTGATCCTGTAAAAAATCTGGTGGATCTGCAGCCACAGATGCAGACTGCAGTCGTAGCGGCAGACAGACTGGGGGAAATACTTGATCTTGAAGCTGAAAAGCAGGAAAATGAACAAAGAAAAATGGCACCCGAAAGTCTTGCCGGGGATATAAAATTCGAACATGTGAATTTCAGATACGGAACAAGGCAAAGGGTACTTGAGGATATAGATTTTACAATAAAAAAGGGCGAAAAAATTGCCTTTGTTGGAGAAAGCGGTTCAGGAAAAACAACATTATCGAAACTGCTTTTGCACTTATATCAGGCAGAGTCAGGTAATATTCTGATAAATGATAATAATATAGAAGATATACAGATAGAGACACTTAGAGACAAAATCGCATATATACCACAGGAAACATTTTTGTTTAGTGGTTCAATATTTGAAAATCTTACACTGGGACTGGATGATGCAACAATGGATGACATCATCGAGGCATCAAAAAAGGCGCAGGCACATGAATTTATTAATAAACTGCCACTCAGATATGAGACAAGACTGGAGGAAAACGGAGCAAACCTGTCAGGCGGTCAAAGGCAAAGGCTGGCTATAGCAAGAGCCATGCTTAAAAAACCGGATATATTGATATTGGATGAGGCTACGAGTAATCTTGATGCAATAACTGAAAGAGCACTTGATAAGACAATAAGTGAATTTTCAAAAGATGTTACAACTATCTTTATAGCACACAGACTCAGCACTATAAAAAATTGCGATAAGATATATGTGCTGGAAGATGGAAAGATTATAGAAAGCGGTGATCATGCATCATTGACAGCACTGGGTGGAAAATATGCGCAGCTTGTTAAACAACAGTCGCTTGATACTGTGGATGTTAAAGCAACCGCATAACTTCGATTATGAAAAGAGGAAAATTATGAAACCTATAATTGTGGATTTAAAGGATATAAGTGACAGTACGGAAGTATATGATTCTAAGCCAAACAGATTTGTGCCGTACACCATATATATAATATGTGCAATTCTGGCAATAGCCCTGATCTGGATGTATCTTTTCAGAATGGATATAGTTGTAAAAGCCGACAGTGTGTTTAGAGGTGACGATGACAGCACAGCAGTAAGCTGTGCAGTTACAGGAAAGATAACTAAAATGTCGGTAAAGGACGGACAGTATGTGAATGAGGGAGACGAACTGTATGAGGTAAATATTGAAAATCTTGGAAGTACTATCGAAGATTATAAGAGTAAACTTGATAGTGTACAGCAGCGTCTTGACATACTAAATGCATATCAGAAGAGTCTTGACGGAGATAATTCTGAATTTGATGCAATGTCTGATAACCAGTATTATTCAGAATTTAAAGACAGGAAAGAATTATTAAATACTTCAATTGATGCAGGAAAGGAAAAGGATAAAACTGGGGAGGTATACGATGAAAATATTACAGTTATCAATGATTCTATTGATAAGTATAATGAAAAAATTAATAAACTTAACAATGTAAAGCAATGTATCATATCGCGTAATAACACATTCGACCAAAACGATACATATTACTATTCAATAGTAAAAAGTTATATTTCATCATATGATTATACAGCACTTCAATATGACAATAAAAAGGATGAAACCACAATGGATTCATCACAACTGGCAGAGGTGGATACAGAAAAAAATCAGGCATTGTCTAATCTTGAGTCTAATGAGATTTCAACAATAGAACAGCAGATAGAAACTGCAAATGAACAGATAGAAAGCCTTAAATCTAATATATCCTCTGTAGAACTTCAAAAGAAGCAGACAGAAAATTCTAATAATACAGATGAGTCAGATATAAAGATTCTTACGGAAAAAGGAAATGTGTCGGCTGAAATTCTTACTTATGAGGATAAGAAGCAGGAGTATGAGGCTTATTTAAAAGATTATGATATAAAAAATAATAACTGTACCATAAAGGCAGGAACATCAGGGTATTTTTACACAAATAAGGAAATCTCAAATGGAACATATATACAGGAAGGAGATTCTATAGGACAGATATATCCAAAGGAGCAGTCAGGTTATTTTGCACAGGTGTATGTGGAAAATTCTGACATAGCAAAAATAAAACCGGATCAGGAAGTAAAATTTGAGATGGCTTCATATCCGTCAAGTGAATATGGATATTTTACAGGAACAGTAAAAGAAATTGCAAAAGATGTGACTGTAGACCAGAATACAGGTAATGCATATTACGTTGTAAAAGTAGAATGTAAAAATATGGAGATAAAGAATAAGGATGGAGAAAAAGGAAATCTGAAAAGTGGAATGGCTGCACAGGCAAAAATTGTTGTTGATGATGACAGTGTGCTGCATTTTGTGTTGGACAAGATAAATTTGGTGGATTAGTAAAATAAATAAGGTATATTCTGGGATTTCCGGTTTATATATAAATCCTATAAGCGCGCGTAGGAAAAAATCAAAAGTGAAAGGACATAAAAAATGGAAATTGTTTTAAATAGTAATTTTAGTGAAATTAGCTATAATGAGATGGAATTAATTGAAGGTGGAGGTTGGAGAGAATTTGGATATGCAATGGGAGGAACTCTATTAATTGCAGGATCACCTATTGTAGCACTTGCACCAGGCGGTGGTTGGATAGCAGCAGGAACAATGTTAGGCGGTGGAATTGCAATGATTGGAAATTGTAAGAAATAATGAAATAGTTTAAAATGTAAAGTGGTTGTTTTCAAAGGAGAGAAAATGGAAAAATTAATGCAAGAAGAATTACTATTAATTGAAGGTGGAAAAAATTGGTGGTATATTGTTGGCGGTAGCATCATGGTAGTTTCTGGTGTTGCTGGGGTAATTGTATATCCTGGGCTTGGTGGAAAACTTGCAGGTGGTGGAACCGCTATTTCAGGTGTTGCAACTGTAGTTGATGGCTGGAACGCAAAATAATAAGAGCGTTAGTAGTAATAATTAAAGGTTCAAAGTTTTTGACTCCTGCTTTAATTATTTTATTATAGCATTTAGGTATAAATGGATAATAAAGCAGGAGAAAGCTTTATTAACGTCTCTGTAGGCTATCAAATTATATTATGGAGGATATGTGAATATGAAAGTGAGTAGAATATATAAAATAAATGTAGGGGTTGCTTTATTATATTTTGTTATTGTTTTAGCTACGACTATACTAACAATGATTATGGGAGTAGCCAATCAGAATAATATGGCATTGAGAATTATATTATGCACGTGTTTTTCTATATTAATGATATTTATAAGTTTTGAAAATTACAAAGATGGAAAAAGCATTTTTGATAAAACAATAGAATCTAAAATAATAAAAATGTGTATTATTTTTTATTATATATTTTTAGCCTTATCTACGATGTTTTATATTTATGAGTCAATAGCACAGTACAAGGCAAATGGGGCATATATTATGGTGGCAGCGACAACAATTATGTTAGATGTCGTTAATAGGTCTATTCATAAAGAAAATTTTGATAATAGTAAAATGGTATGAGGAACGGAAGGAGTTTATCTGATGAAAAAGAATAAAACTTATGGAAATATATTAATTATAGGGATAATTGGACTTATGCTATACAATATAGGATATGGAGTAGGTACAGCTATTTATAGAATTTTTGGTTGATTAGTAATTGTGTGGTGATGCACAAAAGTAATGGCATCAAATTTTATGTTTGATGTCATTACAATCAAAGGATAATTATGAGGAATATACATGAACAATAAAACTGGTGTATTTTTTATATATTTGAATTTGCAGCATATTTGGCTATAGCAATATATTTCGTTTCTACAAATAGCATATGTTTATTGAAAATTACAGTTTATAATGTTACGGTTATGGGGTAGCGGTAAACATAGTGATTAGTAGAGAAAGGCGATTAATATGGGAAAAGCAGAAAATAATTTTGAGAACAAATGGCTTGAAGAAAGAGAAGATGGATTTTTTTATACTATGAAAAGATTAAGTTTAAAAGATACTCAAGAAATAAATGCAGGAGCGACATATTCTGCAAAATGTAATTATTGTGGTAAAATATTTAAAGCAACGTACTGGCCATTTTTAATAAGTAAAGCCAGTGCTAAGGTGGCATGTGAGGGAAAATTACATAATCATATAATTAATTCACATTATGGAAATTTATAGTAAGGATTCTGTGGGAATGTTCAATGAAAAGAAACATATCAATATCTTATCGGACAATTTGTGCAGGGATTTTTGTAATCATAAGTATTATAATACTTGCGATAAATGGAATTTCATTATTCAAATATGATAATGCCACGGATTATGAAAAGTCAGCTTTGCGTCCGGGCGAGTATGTCAAGTTCCAATTAAAGGATTATCTGTCCAAACCGCTTGATGAATACAATTCAGACGTTTCTTCAGGACAGAGTGAGGTAGAGGTGACATTTTTCGGAGATTACTATGTATACAATATTCCATACATGGATAATACTTATGTGAGAGTAAAGCTATACGATAAGAATCTGGAAGAGCAGTTAGAGGGAAAGGTTGATTTAATTGGTAAAGTGTTGCCAGAAAAAGATGTTTCTATGGAATGGTATGAACAGGTGCCGGATTTTTCACTTAGCAGCTTGAAAAAGGGCATATGTATACAGGAAGTAGATTGCAAAAAGTATCAAAATATGCTTTGGCTTGGTAGAATTATGTTGTGTGTAAGTGTGGCTGTCATGTTACATGACTATAGAGTGAATCGGACCACTATTATTACGGAAGAGGGAAGGATTGCACATACAAATCTGCCTGATTATGATTTGGCGTATACTTTAGAGTATGATCTTCGAAAGTATAAGGAACTGGAGAAAATACAGATTCAGAACAGAAAGAAGATATTTTGGATAGTTTTGTTTGAACTGACAGGAGTATGGTTCTGCATAAATTTTTATTATTGGGAAATAAAAGTTATAGGTGTGGTGTTTATTCTTTGCGGGCTGAAAATAGGATGGAATATTTTTATTAATTCGGACTTGAGCGTGGCCGTAAGGTTATCAGAGTTGTTTGGTCTAGACACGGTTTCACAGAGAAAAGAGCATTTGTTATCATACATACATGAGCTGGAAAAGAGAGTATCAAGATAAGAAAGATATCGATACAGCGGATCATATCATTTATCAGACATTCTGAAAGAAAAATGTTGTGCCGGTGTGTCAAGTATCAGGACTTTGCTTTGGAATGGTGCATGCGCTGTGGAATTTGATTGCTAGTGTTGTTTCATTAATGCGATTTTGGTGGCTGTAATCCCTAAAACTTCTAAAACAGCACCCAAACATCGTGCTATCCTTTTAACTCAGTGCGAAACGCTTGTGGCTCACAACTGTGAAGGTACTGAACAGTTACATAAAATTATAATAAATAGCATATTATTATTGACATACTAATGATGATTACTTATGATGAAAATTGCTAAAAAAATGTCAAGGAAATATATAAACGTGAAAAAACAAAATCCAATAGCCCTGTTACCAATAGCAGTATTTCTCGTACTGTATCTGGGATTGGGAATACTTTTTGAATATGTAATGAAAATTCCGATGGGATTTTATAATGTGCCCATCATAATAGCATTTCTCGTGGCAATACTAGTGGCGTGTCTGCAGAACCGTAGTGTGAAATTCGACCAAAAGCTAGAGATAATGGCACAGGGACTGGCTGACAAAAATATCATAACAATGCTGCTCATTTTCCTTACAGCGGGAGCATTCGTGGGTGTAGTAGGTCGAAGCAGTGCGGAGAGCGTGGCATATTTCATGCTGTCACTGATACCGGCAAGGTTCGCAGTGATGGTGCTTTTTGTTGTGGCATGCTTTGTGTCTATTGCGATGGGTACATCGGTTGGAACCATAACACTGATTGTGCCGATAGCGGCAGCAGTATCGGATGCATCGGGCTTTGGCCTGCCACTTTGTATAGGCTCAGTAATGGGTGGCGCGATGTTCGGAGACAACCTTTCCTTTATATCAGATACGACCATTGCCGCATGTAACGGACAGGGCTGTCAGATGAAGGACAAATTCAGGGAGAATTTTTTCATTGCACTTCCGGCGGCAGTCATGACGCTGGTTGTTATAGCAATTCTGTCATTCAGGACAGATATCGCGGGCGCTGTATCGCAGGAATATCATTTGTTGCAGATAGTACCGTATATTCTCGTGTTGTTCGGTGGAATTGCCGGAATAAATGTATTTGTAGTGCTTATAATAGGAATCATATCGGGAACGGTCATAATGCTCGCAACAGGAAATACAGCACCATATGATCTGCTTACCAATATGGGAAGTGGAGCGTCAGGCATGTTTGAAACCTGTATGGTAGCAGTGCTCGTGGCAGCCATGTGTGCGCTGATTCGTGAATATGGTGGCTTTGATGCTCTGCTTTCGGGTATTTACAGGACGTTCAGGGGCAAACGAGGTGGACTGCTCGGTATGGGACTTCTGGTAGGACTTATCGATATTGCCACTGCCAACAACACAGTTGCTATAGTTATGGCAAATCCGATAGCAAAGGAAATGGCTCAGAAATACGACATAACTCCGCGTAAAACAGCGTCTATACTGGATACATTTTCGTGCATTTTTCAGGGGATGATACCATATGGAGCGCAGATGCTAGTGGCTATATCGGCAGTACACGAGCTGGGGCATGATGTGTCAGCCTTTAATATACTGCCGTATCTGTTGTATCCGATGTTTCTGCTGGTAAGCTCGCTGGTGGTGGTTTTTGTTGTTGAAAATGGGAGAAAATTTAATTGAAAAAGAAGTTTAAAGCGAAAAAATAATGAGGTTATAAATGAAATGCCGGATAGAAATATGATATTTCATCCGGCATTTATTATGTGAAATTTAGGCTGCATTTTGAAAGTCAATTACAGTTATTTCTGGTAGCATGGATTTTAGTTTTGATATAATGGACTCGATTTTTTGCATTGTGGAGCCATTAATAAACTCTTCACCACACTGTGAACATTTTTGGCATGGAACATTTTTTATAATAATATAACAGTTTTTATATGCAGTCATATAAGTTGTGGTACTTTTGACAGTATCACCTTTGCACAGGAAGCATTTCATAATATCAATTCTCCTTTCTTGTTTTTAAATCGGACTCCCATTTGTCTGAAGACGGGTAGTATGCGGTGATAATCCAGAGCTGTTCGTGATTGGAACCGACTACAACATGTAATGGACATTTTGTATTCAGATTTCCAAGTGTTAAGCAACTGGGATATGGATAGTCATTAGGGTATTCCTCAATTATTTCACCGGTCATGATACATGATATGACATCGTCAATGAGGATACCACGTTGCTCAAGTCTTTTTGACGCATGCAGTGTTAAATAAATATTGTCGGGAGTACACAAACCTCTAAGTTCATCAATTGTAAGACACATCTGTTATTCTCCTCATATGAATTAATTATAATTATAGTAGTATTTGGAGAGATTAGCAATGCTATTCTAAAAATTCACTAATTTACATTAATTAACCTTAATTAACTCCCATTATTCTGGCAATAAGCGCTATGATGTTTGATATAGGATTTTTACCATCATTTGTCGTCTGCCTGATATGGCTTGTCAGCCAGTGTGCATATTGCAGGGCTGCGATAAAGTGCAATAAAGTGCTTTAAGGTGACCTGATGCGGTAGGGAGGCAAGTAAGCTATGGATGGCACATGGTTCATTTATTATTTATTTTTGATGCTTATAATATTGTATCTTCCGTGGAAAAGACGGAAACGATATGCAGCAAAAAGAATTATGAAAAAAGGCAAAATTAACAATAGTCAAAGGAGTGCAGGAAAAATCATGAGAGAATTAGCAGAGCGTTTTATAGGAAAAGATGTCTATATCAATTTGTTGGATGGAAGAGCTGATGGAGTAATAAAAGAAGTTACAGATAATGGAATTGTGTTGGAAAATAAAAATGGAGTGCAGGTTGTGAATCTCGATTATGTTATAAAGCTGCGTGAATATCCATATAATAAAAAGGGAAAACGTAGCACGATTATAGATATGTAGGAGCAAGCGCCCATCAGCGAAGCTGATTCTAATGAGATTGCGGCTTACAACTGTGAAGGTACTGAACAGTTACGACAAAACATGAAAAGGTGGCTGAATTTCCGGAAAAACAGTCCAAGGCAAATAGTCACAATATAAATACGATTAAACAGGTGGGAATAGGGGTGTTTTTGAAAAAAAGCATAAAAAATGCTGCATACGTGTTATACTACCATATAGAGATATCGTATGAAATATGAACGATAAACACATAAATAAACACAGGATATGAGAAGTAATCGCAATCACAAATATATTTTGTGAAATATAACAATTGCGTTCTCATAGGGAAAGGAGATAAAATGCCGGAAAACAGTAGCTGTAGCAGCGCGGGAAGCTGCACAAAGTCAAGCTGCGAGGGCTGTCCATCACACAATGGAGGACCACAGAGCTTCCTCGTAGAGCAGAATAAATTTTCAAACATCAAGCATGTAATAGGAGTTGTCAGCGGAAAGGGTGGAGTAGGAAAGTCATTCGTCACATCCTCACTGGCGGTAAACATGGCAAAGAAGGGCTATAAGGTTGGTATCCTCGATGCCGATATCACAGGTCCGTCAATCCCAAAGATGTTTGGTGCACATGACCAGATACTAGGAGATGAAAACGGCCTGATGCATCCGTATGAGACAAAAGAGGGCATCAAGCTTATCTCAGTAAACCTCCTCATGGATAACGAGGAGGATCCGGTTATTTGGAGAGGCCCAGTCATTGCCGGAGTAGTAAAACAGTTCTGGAACGAGACAGCATGGGGCGATATAGACTATCTATTCGTTGATATGCCACCGGGAACAGGAGATGTACCTCTCACCGTATTCCAGTCCCTCCCGGTAGATGGAATCGTAATCGTCACATCACCGCAGGAGCTTGTCAATATGATTGTCAAAAAGGCCTACAACATGGCAGAGGCAATGCATATCACAGTGCTTGGTGTGGTAGAAAACTTTAGCTATCTCAAATGCCCTGACTGCGGCAAGGAGATAAAGCTTTTTGGAGAGAGCCATATAGACGAGATCGCCAAAGAGCTTTCAGTTCCGGTACTTGGCAAGCTGCCGCTCGATACATCATATGCAGCTATCGCCGATAAGGGTGATTTCTACAGCATAGAAAACGACCACCTCGCAAAAGCAACCGAAGTACTTGAGCGCATTTAAATATTTTGTAACTGTTCAGTATCTATATAGTTACAACATTTCTTTATGAAGCAGGCATATATATCCGCCGGGTGCGGTATATATGCCTGTATTTATGTGTAATTATATCCATAACGTAAAACGCGATTGCCAAATATTAAACTTTCTTTAAATATGCGATTTCCCTATTTACATTTCGTTTCATTGGCTTCATAATCATATTACCCACGGATTAAACAATAGTTTTTATACTCAAAATTTACGAAAACAACCAAAAAAGGAAAAAAGAGTTAATTTTATTATCAATATTTACCCAAAAACAATAATTTTGACGTCAATTTTTATAAAAAAATGCTCTTGTTTTTGTGCATATTTTTGACTATATTATCATGTAGTAAAGAGAAGGTAAAAGGAAGGCAAATAGGAGGAAAAGATGAAGAAAATATTTGATGTATTGAATGTCGTTAAACAAAAGCTCTTTGTAAAGAAAGACAAGATTCATTCAGAAAAATATTATCGCAGAATTGATTTTTTAAATAAATATTCGCTTATATTCCATGCAATCATAGCGATGGCTATCGTATTTATAGTAGAGATTATCTCGCGCAGGAGCTTTATCTCTGCATGTAAGTTCGTAGACGCACATACACTTGCGTTTATGTACAACTCATTTTTAGTGTTTGTATCATTTTCACTTGTGTATCTGTTTAGGCGCAGAGCTTTTGCAAGGGTAATAATTACAGGCTTTTGGACTATCCTTGGAATCATCAACGGCTGTGTGCTTTCAAACCGTGTCACACCGTTTGGTTATACTGATTTAAAGTGTATTCCGGAGCTTTTAGCCATGAACAATACCAGCTATTTCACAGCACAGCAGGCTACAATAGTTGTATTTGGACTTGGAACATTTGCACTGTTTCTTGTGGCACTCTTTATCAAGGGACCTAAATATACAGGCAAAATCCGTTATGCAGGTGTTTCAGTGGCATTTTTAGCATTGCTTTTCGTTGCAATCCCTGTCACAACCAATGTGGCACAGAATACCAATGTGGTTGCCAGCTACTATTCAAATATCGCCCAGGGCTATGATGATTATGGCTTTGTATACTCATTCTCATCTACCGTAGTGGATCGTGGAATGAAAAAGCCGGCGGATTACAATAAGCAGAATGTGGAAGAGGTGGAGCAGAAGGTTAATTCACAGAAGCAGACCACCACAGTGGACGGAAAAACCGGTCCAAACATCATCTGTGTGCTTTTAGAGTCATTCTGTGACCCGGACGAGATTAATTTCCTTCAGGTGAATGAGGATCCTATTCCTACATTCCATGAGCTTGAGAAAAACTATTCAAGCGGATATCTGACTGTACCTGTAGTCGGAGCAGGAACCGCAAACACAGAGTTTGAGATGCTTACAGGACTCAGTATGCAGTATTTCGGTACAGGAGAGTATCCATACAAGACTATTTTAAAGCAGACAGATTGCGAGAGCCTTGCCTCAGATTTATCAAAAATTGGCTATGCAACACATGTAGTGCACAACAACGGTGGTAATTTCTACAGCCGTACCAATGCATTTTCAAAGATGGGCTTTGATACCTTTACAAGCAAGGAGCTCATGAATATCACAGAGTACACTCCAAACGGAAGCTGGCCTACAGATGATATTCTCGTCAACGAGACTATGAAGACCTTTGATGCGACACCGGATCAGTCTGATTTTACTTATATCATCACAGTTGGCACTCATGGTGATTATCCAAAGGAGCCTGTTATTGAAAATCCTACATACACTGTGTCAGGTGTTGAGGACGAGGGCATGAAAAATGCTTGGACATATTATGTAAACCAGCTTAACGAGGCTGACCGCTTCATCAAGGAGCTCACAGATGAGCTCTCTAAGAGAGATGAGGACACCATTGTTGTTATGTTTGGCGATCACCTTCCTACAATGGGACTTCAGGATTCTGATATGAAGTCAGGTGATATCTACAAGACAAAGTACATCACATGGAACAACATGGGGTTGCCAAAGGAGGATGCTGACCTTTACGCTTACCAGCTTCTTGCCCATACTACAGACACTGTTGGTATTCATGAGGGAACTATCATGAACTATCATCAGACTCAGATGAACAGTACAGATGAGGCGTCATATCAGGATGGTCTTGACCTGTTACAGTACGATATCCTTTACGGAAAGCGCTACTGCTACAACGGCGTAGATTTATATCCAGCTTCAGATCTTGTCATGGGAATTGACAAGGTGGACATCACAAATGTGTCTGATTCATCGACAGGTGATACAGTATATATTTACGGTCACAACTTTACCAATTGGAGCAAGGTTTACATCAACGACTCCAAGGTGACTACGACTTATCTATCAGCAGGTGTGCTTGCTATCAATAAGGAAGACATCAGTGATGGTGATGAGATAACTGTGTGCCAGGTTGGATCTAGTGATACCATTTTCAGAAAGTCTGAGAATGTGTATACATATGTGGATCCTGCAGTGGAGCACGACAGTGAGTCGGAGACAGATGAACCGACAGAGAACCAGTAGATTTTAATGAACATTTTCTTGGGAGGACGGGGCGCAGGTCCCTGGTCCCAGTGTGGAGTGGCGGCATGTACTCTCGTGTTCGCTACGCTTCGCAGCCAAGATTCTGTACGAAATTATGCTTTTAGGGTTTCTATGCTTGACGAAACCGGATTATATGCGCCGTCCATGGCGCATATAATCCTTGCCCCGCCGTCCTTGGCGGGGCATCTCTGCGTTTCATGGGCATAATTTCTACAGTATCTAGGCAGCTTCGCTATGCGCTCACGCGAGAGCACACACCGCCACTCCACACCGAGACCCGGAACCTACGCCCCTTACGTTGTGGCTAAATGAACACGTGTGTGCACCGGTCTTCGTCCGGTGTTTACGCTTTATTTTTTGTAAAATATAGGTATGGCGTTTCTTAAGATATTATAAATGGGTTGAAAATTGTGTATATTGATGATACAATTTCTACGGTTAAGAGTTTGGTTGGATTTACGGACGTGACAGATATCTGCAGGCCGGTGATGTATACCGAATTTAATACTTTAATTGTAGAAATTAAGAATTTAAGTATGGAGGTGAATTTCATGGACAGTAGTGATGGTCTTGGGCGAAGTAAGAACAACATCGGTGCTGATATACAAGTGAGTATTGTATTGGCAGGCATAGTGGATTCTGTCCGTGGAAGGATTCATCACCGGACAGTTTTTAGAGGTACAGTGTAGGCATATTAAGGAATATCGGCTTACGCCGTGCTGTGTTTTGCTGTGCACAAATGCATACTTGTTTATATATCAGAGCACCGTTAGGTGCTTTTTTCGTGCGCAAATTTATGGAGTGCACGGGTTTCGTCCTTTCTATCATGGAATGATTTTTATGCTTCAGAATCCCGGGATTTTGGAGAACCACATATGTTTATTTTATGTGGAAAATGCTATCGGAAATGAGAAAGGAGAGAAATGGAGATGAATACAAAGAAATATGAAGAGCTTCTTGTTCTATTGAGAAGCCACAAAACGGATAAGGAAATTCTGGAGGTTTTGTCAGACTATCATGAGAATGATATTGCTGATATGCTTGCAGGAATGAACGAGAAGGAGCGCAAACGTCTTTACAGGCTCCTTGGAACACAGCGGACAGCTGAGATTTTTGCATATCTTGATGAGCCACAGGCCTATTTTGATGAGCTGTCTGTGGAGCAGGCTGCCAGGGTAGTATCGCTGATGGATTCGGATGATGCTGTCGATTTGCTTGAAAATCTGGAGGATGAGGACAAGAAGGAGATTGTAGAGCATCTGGATGAGGAAGCGGAAAAGGATGTCAGGATGCTTCTGTCATATGACGATGATGAAATCGGCAGCTATATGACAACCAACTACATCTGTATTCCGGGCGGCCTGACAGTGAAGCAGGCGATGAGCCAGCTCGTGAGGCAGGCGGGCGAAAACGACAATATCATGACTATATATGTGGTTGATTCAGATGAATGCTTTGCGGGAGCTATCGATTTAAAGGATTTAATCACAGCCAGGGAGGGCATGAATCTGGAAAGCATTATAGCCCATTCATATCCATATGTGCTAGACCATGAGAAAATCGATGATTGTATCGACACAATCAAGGACTACGCTGAGGATTCAATTCCGGTGCTCTCAAAGGATAAGCATATCCTCGGTGTCATTACATCTGATGATATTGTAGAGATGGTAGACAATGAGATGGGCGAGGACTATGCAAAGCTCGCCGGACTGACATCAGAGGAGGATTTGAAGGAAACCACGCTTGAGAGCATGAAAAAGAGAATGCCATGGCTTATCATCCTGCTTTTTCTGGGAATGATAGTGTCTTCCGTAGTTGGAATATTTGAGAATGTGGTAGCGGCTTTGCCGATAGTCATCTGCTTCCAGTCGCTGGTGCTTGACATGGCAGGAAACGTAGGAACACAGTCACTGGCTGTCACAATCAGAGTACTCATGGATGAGAATCTAAGCGGTAAGCAGAAGCTTTTGCTTGTAGTAAAAGAGGTAAGAATAGGCCTTGTAAATGGTGGCTTGCTTGGAATAATGGCACTTGTATTTCTCGGAATATATGTGCATCTGTTCAAGGGCTACACATGGCTTGGAGCATTTGCGGTATCAGGCTGTGTAGGAGTTTCACTGCTTGTGGCAATGGCAATTTCAAGCCTTGTGGGAACAGTGATTCCGATGTTTTTCCACAAGATAAAGATTGACCCGGCGGTTGCGTCAGGCCCTCTTATCACGACAGTGAATGATCTGGTGGCAGTTGTGACCTATTATGGACTGGCATTTCTTTTCCTGATTGAATTGTAATATTGGTCGTAGTACATAAAGATTTAGAATATATAAAAGCCTGGAAAGAGTTGAATTTTTATTGGCTTTATTTGGTAACTAGTGTATACTATTTGCATATAACAGCTTCGTTAAGCAGATATAAATACACATAAAAGAAAGGTATAATCATGGACATCGTATTAGGAAATTACAAAGGATTAAAGGCAAACATCCCTTATATTGCATATACAGAGGAGGATGTCAATTCACAGATAGCGACACTTCTTTCAGGAAATCCTGTCAGAGAGCAGAAAACAGGACCATTAGCGATGGGCGATACGGCAGTAATCGACTACGAGGGCTTTAAGGACGGAGTTGCGTTTGAGGGCGGAAAGGCTGAGAAATACCCTCTGGGGATCGGTTCAGGCTCTTTTATTCCGGGCTTTGAGGAGCAGCTTGTAGGCATGGAAATCGGTGAGGACAGAGACATCAATCTCTCATTCCCTGAGCAGTATCATGCGCCGGAGCTTGCAGGCAAAGCGGTTGTTTTCAAGGTTAAGCTGCACGAGATTTACAATGAGAAGGAAGCAGAGCTGAACGATGAGTTTGCAGCATCTCTAAATTTCCCTGAGGTACAGTCAGTGGAGGATTTAAAGAAATATATCAACGAGTATCTTGAGTACCAGGTAGAGGCAAGAAAGGCTGATGCGGCAAGAGAAAAGCTCTATGACCAGATTCTTGAAAGCAGCTCATGCCTTGTTTCTCCACAGGCAGTAGAGACAGCGGTAAATATGCAGCTTCAGCAGATGGCGGCATCATTTGCACAGCAGGGTGTGGCTATGGAGCAGTATCTTCAGATGACAGGCAAGACTATGGACAGCTTAAAGGATGAGCTCAAGCCGGTTGCACAGAAGCAGGCAAAGCTTGAGGCTGTTCTCGATGAAATCATCAGAGTAGAAAATATCACTGTATCTGACGAGGAGATGGATGAGCAGTATGAGCTTATTTCACAGAAGTATGGTCAGCCTGTTGACGTTGTAAAGCAGGTGATTCCAAAGGCACAGCTCAAGCCGGATTTACTCCGTATGAAGGCATCACAGCTCATCATCGATGCGGCTGAGATTATCATGGAAGAAAGCGGAAAATAATGTATAGAATATTTTTGGTTGAGGATGACGAGACCATAGCAAAGCTTGTCAGAAGACATTTGGAAAAATGGGATTATGATGTGCATGTGGTGCAGAAATTTGATGCTGTAATGTCAGAATTTGCATCATTTGATCCGCAGCTTGTGCTTATGGATATCGGTCTGCCGTTTTACAATGGGTATCACTGGTGTACGGAAATCAGAAGGGTATCAAAGGTTCCTGTGGTTTTCCTGTCATCCGCTGCTGATAATATGAATATAGTGATGGCAGTCAGTATGGGGGCTGACGACTTTATAGCAAAGCCGTTTGACCTCGATGTGCTGACCGTAAAGATACAGGCTATCATCAGGCGCTGCTATGATTTTGGCGCAAACAACAGTGTTTTGGAGCATAATGGCGCCATGCTCAATATATCTGATGCCACCATAACCTATGACGACAAAAGGCTCGAGCTTACAAAGAATGAGCTCAAAATATTGCAGACACTTTTTGACAACAAAGAAAGGATTGTATCACGCAGCCTTCTAATGGAAAAGCTGTGGGAGAGTGATGCGTATGTGGACGAGAATACACTTTCGGTGAATGTCAACAGGCTGCGTAAAAAGCTGGATTCTATAGGGCTTGAGAGCTTTATTGTCACAAAAAAGGGGCTTGGGTACAGGCTGGGGTGAGAGGTTATGGCAAAAATACAAAACAAACCGCATCTGACAAATTTTATAAAACAAAACTATATATGGATTCTGATGATAGTCACAATGTCATGTATCCATTTGCTTTACATGTACCTGATTGGTGCGCGCAAACAGGATCTGGTGTATGCGGCAGTGCTTGATGCAATACTTCTTCTGATAACAGTTTTGGTTGGATTTTTCAGATACAGCAGCAAGGTAAAAGCTCTAAGCAATGCTTTAAAGCTTCCGGTTGAGGAACAGGCAAAGCTTCCGGAAGCAACAGATGATGTGGAGATGCTTTATCACCGGCTGCTGGAAAATCAAAGTATTGCAAGAAGTGAGGCAGAAAGCAGTGCTGCAATCAGACAATCACAGATGAGAGATTATTACTCTATGTGGGTGCACCAGATAAAGACCCCGATATCGGCTATGAAATTACTGCTTGAGGCAGAGCGGGAGGAGCTTGGGCTTCTTATATGTGATGAGGAACAGCAGGCTTCACTTAAAGAATTGTCAGATAATGTGGCTTCATTTGAAGACGAATTGTTCCGCATAGAGGAATATGTCAGTATGGCTTTGCAGTATCAGCGTGTGAGCAGCACCGAAAATGATTTTGTGCTTGAAAAAGTCAGTGTGGATGGTGTCATACGTGATACCATTAAAAAATATGCAAAAATTATGATACGAAGGCATATTGGGATAAATTATTCAGGAACCGGGCAGGATGTATATACTGACGGAAAATGGCTTGCATTTATGCTGGAACAGATACTTTCAAATGCCATAAAATATACACCGCAGGGTTTTGTTACAATAGAAACTGCAGAGGAAAAAGACCGGTTTTTTATTACAATAAAGGATACCGGAATAGGAATCAAAGCCGAGGATCTGCCACGCGTTTTTGAAAAGGGCTACACAGGCTACAATGGTCATGCCGATAAGAAGGCTACAGGAATTGGGCTTTATCTGTGCAGGCAGATGGCAGACAAGCTGGGGCATACAATCCGCATGGAGTCAGAGATTGGAAAAGGAACTAAGGTGTGGATTGGGTTTGATCTGGATTATGCAGATACGAGAGATTAGGATAAATTGGTTCAGATAAATCGATGTAATAAGTTAGACTGGAAATTGTATCCAAAATCAGATATAATAATATATTATGAGAAATAAAAGAGTATGTGATTATATAGCGGAAGCTATTCAGAATGAAATTTTATCAGGACGTATGTCATCAGGAGCCCCATTGCGTCAGGAAGAGCTTGCGGATAGTCTCGGTTATTCGAGAATACCAATCAGGGAGGCATTGCAGATACTTGAGTCGCAGGGATTGGCAAAGAGACTGGCAACAAGGCATGTGGTGGTGGCTGATTTTTCGGACGAGGTGATAACGGAAATCTATGAGCTGCTTGCAGATGTGGAGATAAAACTGCTAAAGGGCATGATGCAGTCCAATTGTGTACTTGGGGCATCTGCTATAAATGAAAATATGTCTGCAGAGCTACAGTTTCATGAGACAATTATATCCAATAGTCATAACGCGTATTTTACACATATTCTTGAAAATGGTCTCTGGTGCTATATCAGGTTTGCGGTAGAAGAGACGGCAGCAGGCAGGAAAAATGCGCGAAGACTTGAGCTGTTATCGAAAATAGCAGAGGCATATTCGGGTAAGGATATAAAGATTGTCAGAGAACTGTTGGGAGAATATTTTGGAAGTCTTTGTGAGGCTGTTATAGCAGAGAGGGCAGAAAGCAGCAGGTAATTGGTGACTTATTTTATACTGAATAATGACAGATGATTCGAATGCGTATAAAAATAAAAGATAACAAGAGGAAAAAGTAATTATGATAGGACTTAAACCGATAAAGATTCCGTCAGCGAAGGAGCGCGTAGCATCGGAGCTTCGCAAGGCAATTTTATCAAAACAGATAAAAGAGGGAGAAAATCTTACACTGGAAAGTGTAGCGCAGCAGCTTAATGTTTCTATAACTCCGGTGCGTGAGGCTTTTCAGATATTAGCGCATGACGGACTTATCAAGCTAAGACCGAATAAGGGGGCAATAGTACTCGGAATTACAGAGACGTACATAAGGGAGCATTACCAGCTTCGAGGAATACTCGAGGGCGCATGTGCAGGTTTTGCTGCTTCACCGGATATCGATATCAGCAAGATAGAGCAGTCATACCTGGATGCAAGGGAGATGACAGTTTCCGGAGATTATAGCAGATATGCGGATTTAAACCGCGAGTTTCACAGTGAAATCTGGGCAGCATCCGGCAACAAAAAGATGGAAAATATGATCGCAGAGCTGTGGAACGGACTTTCAATGGGCAGCATGGTCACAGAGGAGGAATATGCGGGCATTTCCATAAAGGAGCATGAGGCTATATACGAAGCAATCAAGGCTCATGATGTGCAGCTTGCACAGCGGAGGATGTATGAACATATCATGCGTAGCCGTGATGATATGCTGACATATTATGTGTAGAAGTAAGTTACTAATTTAACATATTGCTTGTAATAGATGCACAAATTGAATAGGTGGAATATATATAAATTGCCGAAATCGTCAAAAAGGTATTGACGATTTCGGCTTTTTGTTATATCTTATACTCAGAAATTGGATACAATATCAAATATCAGATACTAAGCGGAGGAGGAAAATGATATGAGTCCAGCAACAATAACACTTTTATTCTTATTGTTTGCCGTTGTAATGTTCGTGTGGGAAAAGATTCCACTTGGGGTTACATCCATGATAGTATGTGTCGGTCTTGTTGTCACAGGCGTACTTGATTGGAAAACAGCCTTTTCGGGATTTATCGACAGCAACGTAATTCTTTTCGTAGCGATGTTTATCGTCGGAGGAGCATTGTTTGAAACCGGTATGGCAAACAAAATCGGAGGAGTGGTCACACACTTCGCCAAAACAGAGAGGCAGCTTATCATAGCAATCATGGTAATCGTGGGACTGATGAGTGGCGTACTTTCAAACACAGGAACTGCAGCGGTTCTCATTCCGGTAGTTATCGGAATTGCTGCAAAATCAGGATACTCTAGATCGAGACTTCTTATGCCACTTGTTTTTGCGGCAGCCATGGGTGGAAACTTATCTCTCATCGGTGCACCGGGAAATCTCATAGCACAATCAGCCATGGGAGAGATGGGACTTAGCTTTGGATTTTTCGAGTATGCAAAGGTAGGACTTCCGATACTTATAGCAGGTATTCTGTACTTTGCATTTATAGGATACAAATTTATGCCTGAAAAGCAGGGCAGTACGGAAAGCTCATATGATGAGCAGAAGGATTTCTCAGATGTGCCTAAATGGAAACAGATGATGTCATTGATTATCTTAATCCTTACACTTTTGGGAATGATTTTCGAGGACAAGATTGGCATCAAGCTTTGTGTCATCGGCTGTGTCGGAGCGCTTGCCCTTATCATTACAGGCGTTATTAGTGAGAAAAACGCACTTAAATCAATAGATTTGAAAACCATTTTCTTATTTGGTGGAACACTTTCACTTGCAGCGGCGCTTCAGGAGACCGGGGCAGGCGAAGAAATCGCAACAGCGGTTATCGGTATACTTGGCAAAAATCCATCACCATACGTTCTCACATTCGTAGTGTTCATGCTTTGCTGTGTACTTACGAACTTTATGTCAAATACCGCCACCACAGCACTTTTGGTTCCAATCTGCGTATCAATTGCCACAGAGATTGGAGCTGACCCGAGTGCAGTACTTATGGCATGTGTTATCGGTGGTTCATGTGCATACGCCACACCTATCGGTATGCCTGCCAACACAATGGTCATTACAGCCGGAGGATACACCTTCAAGGATTATGCAAAGGCCGGTATTCCACTTATAGTAGTGGCGACCATTGTAAGTATGGTCTTACTGCCAATCTTCTATCCGTTCTTCCCATAAGAACGGATGGGAGTGGGTAAACAATAAATTAAATTAATATTTAATTATTTACACGATTTATATTAGGAGGAAAAACTATGTCAAACGAGAAACAGGTAGAACAGCTTACCACCTATATGGCAAATTTTATCGCCCATATAGCAAAAAAATTACCGGATGATGTCATTGCAAAACTGACAGAGCTCCGTGACAAAGAGGACAGTCCTCTTTCAAAAACAATTTACGATACAATGTTTAGAAATCAGGAGCTTGCGGTACAGCTAAACCGTCCAAGCTGCCAGGACACAGGAGTACTTCAGTTCTGGGTAAAATGCGGAACAAAATTCCCTCTTATCGATGAGCTTGAGGTGCTTTTGAAGGAAGCTGTCGTAAAGGCAACATTTGAGGCTCCTCTTCGTCACAACAGTGTTGAGACATTTGATGAGTACAATACCGGCAAGAATGTTGGTAAAGGAACACCTACAGTATTCTGGGATATTGTTCCAAACAGTGACAAATGTGAAATCTACACATACATGGCAGGAGGTGGATGTACACTTCCGGGAAAAGCTATGGTACTTATGCCGGGAGAGGGCTATGAAGGAGTTACAAAATTCGTAATGGATGTTATGACTACTTATGGTTTAAATGCATGCCCACCTCTCCTGGTAGGTGTAGGTGTAGCAACATCAGTTGAGACAGCAGCACTTTTATCAAAGAAAGCACTCATGCGTCCAATCGGCTCACACAATGAGAATGAGAGAGCCGCAAAGATGGAAACACTTCTCGAGGACGGTATCAATGCTATCGGCCTTGGACCTCAGGGAATGGGTGGAAAATACTCAGTAATGGGTGTAAACATCGAGAACACAGCCCGTCATCCATCTACAATCGGTGTAGCCGTAAACGTAGGCTGCTGGAGTCACAGACGCGGACACATTGTTTTTGATAAGGACCTTAACTATACAATCACAACACATTCGGGGGTGGAATTATAATGGTAGAGAGAATTAATGGAAAAACAATCTTAACAACACCAATCTCAGCAGAGGATCTTAAAGGAATAAAGATCGGAGATATCGTATACTTAAACGGAAGCATGACAACATGCCGTGACGTAGCACATCGCCGTCTCGTTGAGGAGGGAAGAGAGCTTCCTGTAGATGTAAGAAACAATGCTATTTTCCATGCAGGACCAATCATCCGTCCACTCGAGAATGATAAATTCGAGATGGTATCTGTTGGACCAACAACAAGTATGCGTATGGAGAAATTCGAGTACGAGTTCGTAAAAGAGACCGGCGTACGTGTTATCATCGGAAAAGGTGGTATGAAAGAGAATACAGAGCGTGCATGTAAAGAGTTCGGTGCCATTCACTGCGTATTCCCAGCAGGAAATGCAGTAGTAGCCGCTACAGAGGTTGAGGAAATCGTCCGCGCAGAGTGGAGAGATCTCGGAATGCCTGAGACACTCTGGAACTGCCGTGTGAAAGAGTTTGGCCCACTTATCGTATCTATAGATGCAGAGGGTAACAACTGGTTCGAGCAGCAGAAGGTTGAGTTCAACAAGAAAAAAGATGCAGCAACAGAGGAAATCTGCAAGCAGGTAGGATTCATCAAATAGTTGCCGGAGCCTGGTATCAAATTTATTTAGAACCCAATTGCCATGAAAGTATTCTGGCAAAATATATACCCGCAGAATGCGGGAGAAAACATAAAAAAATATAATTTTTCGCGCAAAGGCTCTCACATAATTTGACTATTATGTGGGAGCTTTTAGATATATGAAATTAATCAAATAATTTAAAAGAGCAGTTGCGGTATATAGGGGATGCCCTGTATAATAAAAAAATTTACTGCAATAAAAAAGATTATTGCCGGTAACTAAAAAAAGAGAGGAATAAATGATAATGAAGCAATTCCTGAGAAAAACAATGAAAAATGTAGCAGCCTACGTGGAACTTTTTCTGTCGGCAGTACTGGTGTTTGTGATAGTGGTGCTTATTATAAAGCTTATAGGGCAGTGCTTTTTTGATATATGGCATGATAAAATTAAACTGGAGTATTACATGGAATATATCATGTCGCTTGCAATCGGCGTGGAGTTTGTGAAAATGCTTTGTACTCATAAGCCAGGCACGATCATAGAGGTGCTTTTGTTTGCGACAGCCAGACAGATGATCGTGGAGCATCTCAATGTATATGAGACACTTGTCGGAATAGGTGCGATAGCGGCGCTTTTTGCCATCAGAAAATTCCTTTTCTGCAGCTTTGATGAGGCGGACCACATGATATGCCGTGGCAGCCAGACGGTAGCGAGGGCGAATTTTATTTCAGGAACAAATATACCTGAGGAAAAGACAAAGCTGCTTAGAGATGTGATAAGTGAAAAATTGCAGGATGAGGGTAAAAATGTGTCAATCGGAGCCTGTGTGTATTACAAGGATTGTGCGCTCAGAGTGGACAGTATGAAGCAGGGCATTGTCACAAGAGTCGAGGTAATTAAAAATCTGTAGATAAAAGGAGGATCAGCACATCTGTGCCAATCCTCTTTTTACTACTCCAGATTAAGTTTCTTTGTCATATTGTATATCGAACCTGCGACATACACCACTGTGAGAAGCAGCGATACGGCAAGTGCACCGATGACTACTCTGTTCATAAGACCTGCAACCTCCTGATGGTTTAATACATTTAAAATGTAAGTGATAGATCCCTTTGATGACAGCGGAATAAAAAATGTAAAAATCATCACTATAATATTTGCGACCTGACCGATCACATAAAGTATGATGAAAGTAAGCACAGAGTTAGCATCTTTGCTTCCATTTGCCCTGTAGCCGGTAGTAAGGCTGAAAAACAATATAGAGATCGTGTAGAGCAGGGATATTACTGCAATACTGCTAAACATTACAACAGGACTCATTGTAAATCCGGCATTGGCAAACTCATCAGACATACTTCCTATAATATCTTTAATCCATTCAAAGCCATGGTTCATTATAGAAAATGTTAAAACAGCAACTATCAGATCGAGTATAAAAAGTACAAAAGCTGTCAGAAATTTTGACACATACAGCTTCCATGGCTCGACAGGCAGCGTATTCATGAGGTAGCCTTCGTCTTTTAACAGATTGCGTCTGAAGTAAATAACTATGATCACTAAGCTGCAGATAAACATGGCGATTACTGACAGGCTATGCAGTGCCCAGAAAAATACTGATACAAGATCAAATTCAAAGCTGGCCAAAATTATTTCTGTCAGGGCTGACACAAACACCAGTGCATAAAGTCCGATATGCTCCCTGAATTGCTCCTTGAAATCATATTTAATTAATTTTAACAGCATGCGAACACCTCCCTGAAAAGCTCATCAACACTTTTCTTGTAATTAGTGCGGATATTGTCTACGGAATCGTTTAGAAAAATACCGCCATCTCTGATAAATACCACATCATCGAGCACTTTTTCTATATCACTTATTAGATGAGTTGTGATAAGAATTGTTGAATCTTCATTATAGTTTTCGATTATTGTGCGTAAAATATAGTCTCTTGCGGCAGGATCAACACCGCCCATAGGTTCATCGAGCAGATAAAGCTTTGCATTCCTGCTCATTACAAGCACGATCTGTACTTTTTCACGCATACCTTTAGAGAGACTTTTGATCTTTGCCTGTGGATCAACTCCGAATTTCTCAAGCATGGCATTTGCACGCTCAGGTGAGAAATCAGCATAGAAATCCTTGAAAAATGCAATGATATCACTCACCTTTTTTGACGGATTAAGATATGTCCGCTCAGGAAGATAAGATACAATAGCCTTGCTCTTTACTCCGACAGGCTCACCGTCTATCAGTATTTGCCCCTTGTTTGGCTGCAATACCCCGGCAAGCATCTTTATCAGTGTGCTTTTACCGCTGCCGTTAGGGCCAAGGATGCCGATAATCTTTCCACCGGGAAAAGTCACATTCATATTTTCGATAACCTTATGGCTCTTATAGTTTTTGCTTAGATTTTTGATTTCAATACGTTCTGCCATTTACATCACTCCTTTTTTAAACTTTTAAGATAATTTTCATATACCGTAAGGGACTGTTCCGGTGTAAAGCCGACCTTTGCCATTCCTTCACAAAACTCACTGCACAGCTTATGTGCCAGATCATTTTTTAGTGAGTCAGCCTGATTCCCCATGTCTGAGACAAATCTGCCGGAGGTACGTCTCGACTCCAGATAGCCGTCACGCTCAAGCTCAGATAGAGCCTTTTGCATGGTGTTTGGATTTACACCGGCTGACAATGCCAGCTCTCTTACGGATGGCACTTTGTTACCTGGCTTTAGGCTGCCGTTTGCAATATCCATCTTGAACCGGTCTATGATCTGTAGGTATATGGGCGTTTCGTTGTTAAAATTCCATTCCATCATTTCACCTGCTTTTGTACTACTGTATTATTTGATTAATACAATAATACATGTGGGGTTATTTGTCAACTACAAATTAATTTCTTACAAAAATGTAAGATACGAGGTCGAAATGTAAGCTGATTCGATAGCATACATTCCGGTCTTTTGTTATTATAATGATATGAAAAGGCTGCAGCCCGCAACTGTGAAGGTACTGAACAGTTACGTCATATTAAAAAAGGTAACAAAAATAGAAGTTTAAATAACATTTTGAAATAATCGCAAAGGAGCATCGAAAATGGCAATCTTAGAAGTAAGTAACCTCAAAAAAATATATACCACCAGGTTTGGCGGCAATCAGGTTCAGGCATTGAAAAATATCAATTTCTCTGTAGAGGAAGGTGAGTACGTGGCAATCATGGGAGAGTCCGGCTCAGGAAAGACGACACTTTTAAATATTCTCGCGGCACTTGATAAGCCGACAGCGGGAGAGGTACTCTTAAATGGAAAGAACCTTGTCTCATTGAAGGAAAAGGAGATATCTGCCTTCAGACGTGAGCATCTGGGCTTCGTATTTCAGGATTTTAATCTGCTTGACAATTTTTCACTGAAGGACAATATCTTTTTACCGCTTGTGCTGTCAGGTGTGGACTATAGGGATATGGAAAAAAGGCTTGCACCTATAGCTTCACTGCTTGGAATTGAAAAGCTGCTTAATAAATATCCATATGAGGTGTCAGGCGGACAGAAACAAAGGGCAGCAGTGGCACGCGCGATAATAACAAATCCTGAATTAATTTTGGCTGATGAGCCAACGGGGGCACTGGATTCAAAGGCAACAGACAGTCTGCTTAGGCTGTTCAACAGGATAAACGAGGACGGACAGACCATTCTCATGGTGACACACAGCACAAAGGCTGCAAGTCATGCCAACAGGGTGCTTTTCATAAAGGACGGTCAGGTGTTTCATCAGATTTACCGTGGCAATCTTACAAATGACGAGCTCTATGTGAAGATTCAGGATGCACTTATGCTGATTACGACAGGTGGTGAGAAGCATGAATAAAATATATAGCAGGCTGGCATTTACAAATATAAAAAATAATAAGACTCTCTATATGCCTTACATTATATCGGGAATGGTCATGATAGCCATGTTTTATGTGATGATGTTTTTAAACAACTCAAAGGGACTTAGCAAGGTGCCGGGCGCGGATGCGCTGGCGTCGATAATGGGGCTTGGATGCGGAACAATAGCGGTTTTTTCATATATATTTCTGTTTTATACAAACAGCTTTATCATCAAAAGGCGCAAGAAGGAGGTCGGAATATACAATATTCTTGGCATGGAAAAACGTCATATCGCGAGAGTTTTGTCAATTGAGACACTTACCGTAGCACTCGCAGCAATAGCATCCGGAATTATAGCAGGGATTTTATTTTCTAAGCTGATGATTATGTTTCTTTATAGGATTATAAATATTAAAGCGCAAATTAATTTCACTGTATCTGCTAGCGCTGTCGTAAATACAATATTAATTTTTGGAGTGTTATATTTTCTCACTCTCATCTATAACCTGATGCAGGTGAAGCTTGCTAATCCGATAGAGCTGCTTCGCGGGGGCAATGTCGGTGAGAAAGAGCCAAAGAGCAAATGGCTTATCGCTATAATCGGACTAGGCTGTCTTGCCGGGGGATATTATATTGCGATTACCACAAAGAACCCTCTCCAGGTGCTTTCCCTGTTCTTTGTCGCAGTGCTGCTTGTCATCGTCGGAACGTATCTTTTATTTATTTCAGGAAGCATTGTAATACTTAAGGCACTCAGGAAAAACAAGAAGTTTTACTATAATAAAAAGCATTTTGCGGCAGTTTCAGGCATGATTTACAGAATGAAGCAGAATGCAGGCGGACTAGCGAGTATATGTGTGCTTTCCACAATGGTGCTGGTTGTTGTTTCCACGACCGTGAGCATGTATGCGGGCATGGAGGGAGAACTTAAGCAGAGATATCCTTCGGATATCAGTGTATATAGCTGGTATAAGGAAGTGCCGGCTGATGTGAATCTGGATGATGCACTTAAAGAAGCTGCTGCAGATTCGGATAAAATAATAGCTGACTCTGCTTGTAATGTTAAAGACAGCAAAAGCTACACTTATTTTAGCTGGACAGTGTTTAGAGAGGGGACTGAGTTTAAGCCGGTGTTAAGTTTCGATAACGATATTTCCCTGTTGTATTTTGTCACAGGAGATGAAATTGATGAGATGGAGACCGGCTTTAAAGAGAGGCTGAATAAAAAAATCCCACAGCTTGATACCGGTTCGGTGGCTGTTTATGGAACAGAAAAGTTTAATGGTGATATAATTAATCTGTTGGGCAAAGAATTTAAAGTGGCTGCGGCAGAAAAAACTGCTGTAAGTAAAGACAGCTATATGTCCTCTATGTATAGTGGTGTGTACTATGTAGTGGTAGACAGCAAGGCAACACTTGCAGAGATATTTAACCTGAACAACTCGCTGGGAGAGGATAGTGTGCCGACTATGCTCAACAATGAAATTGATTATAATCTGTACGGCAGCAGTGAGGATAAGCTTGCTGTGGCAAAGGCTCTGGATAAGCATTTTGAGGAAAATAGTGTAAAATCAGATGTGTCAGGCTTCTATGAGGAAAGCCGTGATGCAAACAGAGAACAGATTTATGTATTGTATGGTGGACTGTTCTTTATCGGAATATTCCTTGGAACGATGTTTCTTATGGTTACTGTGATGATTATTTTCTATAAGCAGATTTCAGAGGGCTATGATGACAAAGCACGCTATGAGATTATGGAGAAGGTGGGCATGAGCAATGACGAGGTGAAGAAATCCATTACTTCACAGGTGCGTATGGTATTTTTCCTGCCGATTATCCTTGCAGCGTGTCATCTTGCAGCAGCATTTCCTCTGCTTCGCAGACTGCTTGTCATGTTTAATCTGACGGATGTTAAGCTTATTGTGGTCTGTATGGTTGCTACGCTTTTTGTGTTTATGGTCATATACTATATTGTTTTCAAGATTACTTCGAGAGCATACTACAGGATTGTGGGAAACCAGATTTAGGGGTTTCATATGAATTATTAATGCGCTATAATAGGACATAGCAATGATGCATAAGAATATGGAGCGAGAGGAACAAGCAGTATGAGTATGACAGAAACAATTAAATTATACGACAGGGATGCATATGCCATAGAGTTTGAGGCAGATATTATATCCTGCGAGCCGAACAAGGCAGATGATAAGCAGTTTGATATAATATTAGATCAGACTTTATTTTTCCCGGAAGAGGGCGGACAGAGCCCGGACATGGGAATACTTGGTGGCTACAGGGTCGTTGATGTGCAGATTAAGAATGGAGTCATTACTCATACGGTGGATATTTCCGCAGGTGATTGCTGCGAGGCAGAAAAGGAAACTGGTAAGCAAATCACCGGCAATGAATTTGAGCCGGAGAAAGTGGAGCTTGCAGCAGGCGTCCACGTACATGGCAAAATAGACTGGCAGCATCGTTTTTACAATATGCAGCAGCACAGTGGAGAGCACATTTTTTCGGGAATCGTCCACCGCAGGTTTGGTTTTGAGAATGTGGGCTTTCATCTGAGTGATTCTGTAGTGACAATGGATTTCAGTGGAGTGATTTCACCGGAGGATATAGCAGAGGTGGAGCATGAGGTAAATGTAGCCATTTCAAAAAATATTCCGATAGAGGTGACATATCCGTCAAGGGATGAGCTTGCGCAGCTGGAGTACAGAAGTAAAATCGAGATTGAAGGACAGGTCAGAATAGTGACAGTGCCGGGGTATGATGTGTGTGCATGCTGTGCGCCGCATGTGAAGCGCACCGGTGAGATTGGCATGCTTAAGGTTATGAATTATCAGAATTATAAAGGAGGCGTCAGAATCAGCATCCTTTGTGGTTTCAGGGCACTGGAGGCTTTCAGACAAAAGTGCGACATTATCTCAGAGCTCATGGGGATATTTACCACAAATCAGGAGGCTATTGTGGATAACGTCACAAAGCTTAAGGCAGTAAACCAGTCACTTAAGTCAGAGCTTGGCACTGCAAAGTCAGCTCTTTTGGATTATAAGGTAGCAGAGCTTCCTGCTGATACGGACAATGCAGTATTGTTTGAGGACGGCATTGATACGAATACAGCAAGAAATTGCGTCAATGGCCTTGTGGAGAAATATAGTGGCTTTAGTGCATTTTTTACAGGAAATGATGAGGCGGGCTATAGCTTTATTATCGGAAGCAAGAATGCAGACTGCAATACAGTTGCCGCAGCACTTAGGAATAAGCTGGGTGCCAGAGGCGGCGGTAAGCCGGTTATGGTGCAGGGCTCTGTCAAGGCAGCAAAGAGCGAGATTGAGGAAGTGTTAAAAGAGGTGCTTTAACTTTTTGAAAATATAGTTTGTGGGACGGATTAAGAGCACAAAAGCGGTTTCAGGACATTGCATCCTGAAACCGCTTTTATTGTAAAAATCATATCCAAAGTTAATTATTTGTTAGATCTTCTCCAAATGTGCATCTTCTCAGCCTCTTTGATGAGCTCATCACGGAAATCAGGATGAGCAACTGAGATGATTGCCTCTGCCTTCTGCCATGTAGAAAGACCCTTTACATTTACCATACCATACTCTGTAACGATATAGTGAGTGTTGGCTCTTGTGTCAGTAACGACAGAACCCTCTACAAGAGTAGGACGGATACGTGAGTGAACTACGCCCTGCTTGTCGGTGAAAGTTGAAGAGCAGCAGATAAAGCTCTTTCCACCGTTTGACATATAAGCACCGAGAACGAAATCAAGCTGTCCGCCGGCACCACTGATGTGCTTTGTGCCTGAGCTCTCTGAGCTGATCTGTCCGAAAAGGTCAAGGTCTACACAGTTATTGATTGAGATGAAATTGTCAAGTGCGGCAATATTCTTGATATCATTTGTGTAGCTTACCGGTGCACTCATGAGCTCAGGATTCTCATCGAGGTAATCGTACATCTTCTTGGTTCCGGCACCGAAGCCGTAAGCCTGACGATAACGGTCGATGTTTTTCTTTGCTCCTGTGATTTTTCCGGCCTTTGCGATGTCAACGAATGCGTCAACGTACATCTCTGTGTGGACACCGAGATCCTTGAGGTCTGACTCAGCGATGAGCGAGCCTACTGCGTTTGGCATTCCGCCGATACCGAGCTGGAGACAGGCACCGTTTGGAATCTGGTCAACGATAAGCTCTGCAACCTTCTTGTCTACATCTGTTGCAGGACCACCGGCACCAAGCTCTCCGATTGCAGGGTTGTCACCCTCAACAATGTAAGAAACCTGTGAAATATGTACATTGGCCTCTGAACCGCCGTGACAGCGAGGCATGTTTTCATTGACTTCAACGATGATTTTCTTTGAAGTCTCACATACAGCACCGAGGTGAGATGCGTTAGGACCAAAGTTGAAGTATCCGTGTGAATCCATCGGCGCAACCTGGAACATAGCGACATCGTCAGGTGTTGTTGAATCTCTATAATAACGAGGAAGCTCTGAGTAACGGATTGGTGAGTAGAAAGAACAGCCTCTCTTGATAAGCTTTCTCTCATAACCGCCCATGTGCCATGAGTTCCATGTGAAGTGCTCGCCGGCATCCTCACGTTCGAAAATGGCAAGTGGCTTAAGCAAAATACCACCACGTACATTGACATCCTTAAGTTCATCAGTTCTTCTGGCAAGTGCCTTGTCGAGGGCATCAGGTGTGCCTGTGCACCAGCCGTAGTCAACCCAGTCGCCTGATTTGACAATCTTTACTGCCTCATCTGCTGAGACAAGTTTCTGCTTGTACTCTTCTAAAAAGCTCATAAAATCCTCCTTAGATACCTAAAATGATAGTAGCAAAATGCTACGTTAAAAAAATAACAAACTCTATAACCTCTATATTATCACTTTAGAGAGGATTTTACAAGTTGGTAAATGCTGGTAGAGACTTTTATATATCGGAATGTTTTGCAGAAATATTTGTGTATTGTAAATATTGCCGGGATTTCATATAATTGAAATGGAATGTCGACAGATAAACTTATTTCTAAAGGCTATAGAATTTCAGATAAACTATATAATCAGATTTTAGCAAGGAATAATGAAGTAATTTAGAAGAGGAACAAACATGGAAAATCATACAATTGTAACACTGAAAAAAGGCGAAGGGCGCACTATAAAAGCAGGCGGCGCATGGATTTTTGACAATGAAATAGACACAATCACAGGGACCTTTACAAACGGAGATATTGTTGTGGTGCACGATTTCGACGGATATCCGATGGGGCGCGGCTTCATAAACCAGAATTCAAAAATCCGTATCAGAATGATGACAAGAAAAGCAGACCAGCTGATTGATGACAATTTCCTCAGGATGAGAGTGCAAAATGCCTGGGATTATCGCAAGCAGGTGATGGCAGGAGGCAATGACAATGTGTCTGATTTAAACTGCTGTCGTGTGATATTTGGCGAGGCTGATTTTCTGCCGGGTATTACAGTGGACAAATATGCAGATGTGCTTGTGGTGGAGTGTCTTGCACTTGGAATGGAGCAGTTTAAGGTGAAAATCGTTGAACTGTTAAAGGAAGTGCTGGCGGCGGACGGAATAAATATTCGTGGAGTATACGAGCGCAGTGATGCAAATGAGCGCAAAAAAGAAGGTCTTCCTAAGGTAAAAGGCTTTATAGGAGCCGAGTTTGACACAAATGTGGAGATAGTAGAAAACGCAGTTCACTATATGGTCGATGTGGAAAATGGACAGAAAACAGGCTTCTTCTTAGACCAGAAGTATAACAGGCTTGCTATGCAGCGTATCTGCAAGGGGAAAAGAGTGCTCGACTGCTTCACGCACATGGGCACATTTGCCCTCAATGCAGGAATTGCGGGGGCAAGTGAGGTCACAGGACTTGATATATCAGAGTATGCGGTTAAGCAGGCTACAGAAAATGCGAAGAGAAATAATCTCTCAGACACAGTGAAGTTTCGCGTGGCAAATGTGCTGGATGAGCTGCCACGGCTCGCTGCAGATGGTGAAAAATATGATGTAGTCATTCTGGATCCTCCGGCATTTACAAAGTCGCGTGAGGCCACCAAAAATGCGATAAAGGGCTACCGCGAGATTAACATGAAGGGACTTAAGCTTGTTAAGGATGGTGGATTTCTGGCTACCTGCTCATGCTCTCATTTCATGACTCAGGAGCTGCTTGCAAAAACGGTCAAGGAAGCGGCAAAGGCCACTCACAAGAGGCTGCGTCAGGTGGAGTTCCGCACACAGGGACCGGATCATCCGATACTGTGGGCCAACTCAGCTAATGTACCGGAGTCGTATTATCTTAAGTTTTTCATTTTCCAGGTCGTTGATGAGAAGTAGATGACAGAAAGTGGCGGAAATGCTTGATTTACAAGGGCTGGAAGGTATTTAGTGATTAGCTTGCAAACTTTGTAAAGTATCGCAAAATATCGTATCACAGTGGTATAAAGTGGTAAGAAAAGTGAGTACGGAAATTTGTAGTATAATAGATGTAGCGTTTTGTGGTATACTATAGAAGAACAAATACCTTTCTGTGAAAGGGAAAGGGGAAAGGATACGCGTATGACAGTTGATAGAAGAGTAAGCAGTATTGAATCCAGCTTCAAAATGGAAAGCATGCCATTTGATGCGGAATGTCGTCAAAGAGTAAGAAATGTCTTAACCAAGAAAGTTTCTGCTACAGATGCAATTTCAGAATTAAATAAGAAATACAGAGTATCCAAGAAGCAGGTTGAAGGATCAAGAGTATGATTATTTCTATGAGGATGAACAGGATGCCAAGTACTGTTATCCGGGAACAAATGTATTAAAGAATAAACTGGATATAAGAGATTTAGATACATTGCATGAGGCTGAAAGAGATTATTCAGCGGTGCGTCAGGCAGAACTTGTAGGTCAAGGCGTTACTGGAGATTTCTCTTTTAAGCATCTTTGTTCTATACATAAGCATTTATTCAGTGATGTATATTCTTGGGCGGGCAAGACGAGAACGGTTGATATTTCCAAAGGAACCGTTTTCTGTTTGGTGCAGTTTATCGAAAGCCAGTTTGATGATTTGTATTGTAAGCTGAAAAAGGAAAATTTCTTAGCTGACATAACCGATAAGGAAGAAATGAGC
>QWCH01001270.1_pt1 | contig 39993 bp, 31 predicted proteins | sample 1972671 | NCBI WGS metagenome assembly QWCH01 (sample SAMN09866713, study PRJNA288562) | Human gut metagenome isolate term3_stool, whole genome shotgun sequencing... | isolation source: gut | host: Homo sapiens | place: USA: California
TTTAGAAACATTTACTTTTACTCTATATTGTAATTTACACTTGATTATCAGTCGTTTGCAGTTTTATGATATTCTGTGAAAGTATAAGTTCGAGAGCCTCTTTCTCCGCTAATAAGATAAGGCACATACTTAAGAGTTCTATCTTATTTATATTTCATTGCTGACAATGACAAACGCTACAAAAAAAGATTCTTTTCCCCGATTTGCTCATTTGTCCACACAATCTTTGGTATATAAGAAACCGTACACTTTACGAATATTCAATATAACAACAACTTTTAATAACGAAAAATAGTCGTATCTTCGTTACATGGATGATTGCACACATACAAATGAGATTGATCTGTTATTCTGGAAGATCGCACAATTGGACGATGAAGATGCTTTTCGTACTTTATTTTTTAAATTTTTCTCTTCCCTTTGTGTATTTGCTCATAGATATATAGAACAGTGGGAAACCTGCGAAGATATTGTGCAGGATACATTCTTTAAGATATGGAAAAACCGAAAAAAAATGATCATTAATACTTCCGGTAGAAATCTCTTGCTGACCAGCGTACGGAATAGTTGCGTAGATTATTTGCGTAAGCAGGAAATTGAAACTTCATGGATACAAAAAAAATCACTTCATAAAACAGAATATTCCACTGATGACTTATACGCGACTGTAGAATTAGAAAATATGTTGAATGCTGCATTATCGAATTTGCCGGAAAATATCCGTCAAGTTTTTGAGATGAGTCGTTTTGAAGGCCTGACATATACAGAAATTGCAGCACAACAGCGTATTTCCATTAAAACCGTTGAAGCTTATATAACAAAGGCTTTAAAGCAACTTCGCATAGAGTTAAAAGATTATTTGCCACTCGCTTTACTTTTATTTTGATAAAAAGTATCTTTTTCCTATAGGGTATTTTCTTTGATGTACGTCTAATTTGTATGAAAGCACAAACAAGACTCATCATTGATTACCTTGAAGGGAGACTATCTGCAGAGGAAAAGAAACATTTCGAACAGATGTTGAATAATTCTGCGACGCTACGAAAAGAAGTATCAGAGATTCGTTTTGTCTGGGAAAAAACATCTGAACTGGCATTACACAAACAAATTAATGTATCACGGAACTGGGAGGAAATATCCCGTCGGATTACCTTATATAAATATAAAAATAATTTATGGCGATTCATCCGTAATACAGCAGCCATATTGCTTTTGCCGGTTATGATAACGACTTTCATAATGTACAGCATATTGAAAGATCGGGAAAGTATTTTGCCTGGACAACTTGAGTTAACATCTGCATATGGTTTAGTTTCGAAAGTCACATTGCCTGATGGTTCAGATGTATGGCTAAACTCGGGATCGACAATTTCGTATCCACAAACCTTTTCAGCGGAAACACGCAAAGTTTTCTTAAGTGGTGAGGCCTATTTTAAGGTAAAGGCTGATCCTTCAAATCGTTTCGAGGTATTAACTGAGAATGGAATCGTAGTAAGCGCTTATGGTACGGAATTTAATGTATCCGCCTATGACGAAGATTCTACAATTGAAGCGACACTTGCATCTGGGAATATCGAAGTTTCATTACCTGAATCATCAGGTTCGGAAATCTTATCAAAAGGACAGCAAGCCATCTTTGACAAAGAAAGTAACCGTCTTGAAATAAAAGACGGTAATCTGGCTGTAAAAACATCATGGAAAGACGGTAAAATGATATTCCGTCGAACAAAGATGACAGAAATAGTCAAGCGGTTATCACGTCACTTCAATGTTGATATATATCTTGAAGGAAGTGAATTATATGACTATGAATATTCGGCAACATTTACGACCGAAACATTAAATGAAATATTGTATTTTTTGGAAAAATCGGCACCGATAAAGTGCAAGATCATAGAACCATCGCAATCGGACGATTACACGTATTCGAAACGAACTGTTTTAATTCATTTAAGAGAATAAATCACCTAAAAATTAAATTGCCTATGGAGAAAAGATCATAAAAAACAAAGCGGGAAAATAGTACCAGTATTTTCCCGCCTATCAAAAAACTACCAATCCGAGAATCTCATCTTAGGAGCGGTAATTCAATCAATTAAGTAGTTTACAACATAATTAATTTGACAATGCAAAATTATGAAGAATACACAACAATTCAAAAATTCAAAGTGTTATTTTATACTAATACGTAAAATCCCTATTTTTATGAGAATAACCATAATTCTATTATTTATAACGATTTTACAAGCAGGGGCTATTACAACCAGCCTTTATTCACAATCTGCCAGCATATCGTTAAACATGAAAAATGCAACAATAGAAGAAGTTTTAAATGCGATAGAACAAGAAACCGAGTTTTATTTTTTGTATAACAGTAAATTGATCAATGTAGACCGTAAGGTTAATCTACATGTAGAATCAAAATCTATCGATTCGGTTCTGGAACAACTATTTGCAACTACTGATGTGATCTACAAAGTTGAAGACCGGCAAATAATATTAAGTAAAAACGAGTTTGCCATAAATGAACGCCTTCAAAACAATAAAAGCATACAAGGCGTAATTGTAGATGAAAAAGGCGAATCTGTGATTGGAGCCAGTATCATGGAGAAAGGCACGAATAACGGAACTATTTCAGATATAGACGGTAAGTTTACACTGAATGTTTCTGATAACGCAGTATTACTTGTTTCCTATATCGGTTATCTGACGCAGACCATTAATACGGCTAACCAAACAACATTCAATATCATTCTACATGAAGATATGCAAGCAATCGACGAAGTTGTTGTCGTTGGTTATGGCGTGATGAAAAAAAAGCTGGTAACAGGTGCTACCACCCAAATTAAAGGTGGCGAGATTACTAAAAAAAACACGTCCACTGTATTAGACGCACTGAAAGGTCAGACACCGGGAGTTAGTATTCAGAGACTTTCGGCGCAACCTGGAGACGGCTTTAAAGTTAGTATCCGAGGTTTAGGCACAACAGGTAATTCATCTCCTTTATTTATTGTAGATGGTGTAACCGTACCGGATATTGATAATCTGAATCCATCTGATATTGAGACGATAGATGTACTTAAAGATGCCTCTTCAGCTGCAATCTATGGTGCTCGGGCATCAAATGGCGTTGTACTGATCGGGACGAAAAAAGGTGTCATAGGTAAACCGACTGTGACTTATGATGGCTATTTTGGCATACAAAATATTGCCAAAAAACTCAATTATCTGAATGCACAAGATTATTTAATGCTCATGTCTGAGTTTTATACGAATAATGATGCCCCAATTCCAGATTATGCTTCCATGATATCCGGCTATGATGATATTGTCAATGGAAAATGGAATGGTTCGAATTGGCTGCATGAGACAACAAACAAAAATGCACCAATTCATAGTCACAGTATAAATGTTTCGGGGGGTACTGAACAATCTATATACTCACTGGGGCTGTCTTTATATTCTCAGGAAGGAATAGTCGGAAAACCGGCAACACCTACTTTTGACAGATATACATTCCAGGTAAATACGGAAACTACCCTATTGAAGAATAGCAACTTTGACATATTAAAAATCGGTGAAAATTTGAATTATAACAATAGATCCAGAAGGGTATCTGTTAGTCCGAATTCCGCCAATCAAAACAGTTTTGCAAGCATAATGAGCGGTGTGCCAGTTATTCAGGTATATAACCCAGACCCGACAAGCCCGGGCTTATATCCAGCATATTTTCCTTATGACAAATATGGAGGGCCAACAGGAATAGCTCCGACAGCACCAAATCCGTTAGCTTACTTAGAATATGCACGGTCTGGAAATCGTAGCCGAGCGAATAGTCTTAACGGAAATGTCTATCTTTCATTTCAACCTATTAAGAATCTAATTTTCAGGTCTTCTTTCGGGATCAATCATTATTCGGAGTCGAACCGCCAATATGTTCCCAAATATTTTCTAACAGCGACCACTACTTCCAGTTATTATATCAATAGTATAGACCGGACAACTCAAACAATGAGTACCGGGCTAACCTGGATGTTTGAGAATACTTTATCATACAGTTTAGATGTAAAGAAGAACCATTTTGACTTTTTATTGGGTACGTCTGCTGAAAAATCCGGTATCGGGGAAAATATTTCTGGAAGTAATGGAAATTCGTTATTCAATGATTTTGATTATGCGTACTTAGTGAATAATAAAACAATTGACCCATCTATGACAACCTTAACCGGTAGTCCGCTTACCCCTGGTCGATTATTATCATTCTTTGGGCGTGTGAGCTATGATTATAATCAGACTTATATGGCAACGGTTGTGTTACGTGCAGACGGATCTTCCAACTTTGCCAAAGGAAGCCAATGGGGATATTTCCCATCCGTTTCAGTGGGCTGGTCGATTATCAATGAAGACTTTATGGAGTTTGCCAGAAAATGGATCAACCAATTTAAGCTAAGGGCAAGCTGGGGGCAGAATGGAAATCAATCCATATCTCCTTTCCAATATTTATCCACTATTTCATTTTCCGACGCGAATTTTTATAACTATTCAGATAAATCGAAGTACACGAGTGGAGGATATCCCAATATTATTGCAAACAAAGATGTAACTTGGGAAACCTCCGAGCAAGTAGATATAGGCTTTGACAGTTACTTATTAGATAGCAAATTAGGAGTTACGTTTGACTGGTATAAGAAAACAACGAGAGATTGGTTAATCCGCGCCCCGATTTTAGCTTCGGATGGTACGGGTGCTCCTTATGTAAATGGTGGAAATGTACAAAATAAAGGTTATGAAATTGCTTTAAGCTGGAGAGATAATATTAAAGGTTTTAGCTATTCAATAACCCCCAATGTTACATTTCAGAAAAACAAGGTAACTAAAATAAACAACCCCGAAGGTATTATCCATGGTCCCAATGGTACATTACATGCTGACCAAACAGAAGCATACCGTGCCCAAGTGGGATACCCGATCGGATATTTCTGGGGTTTAAAGAGTAATGGCTTATTCCAAAACCAAAGTGAGATAGATAATTATAAGAATGCCGAAGGAGCGGTCATTCAGCCGAATGCTAAACCAGGAGATATGCGATTCGTGGATCAGAATGGAGATGGCGTCATTGATCAGGAAGACAATGTAAACTTAGGAGATCCAAATCCGAATTGTATATTTGGCATTTCCCTTGATCTATCATACAAGGGGTTTGATTTTAACGCCATAGCCAACGGTATGGCCGGAAATCAAATCATGTGGAATTATTTCAATAACAACAATCATGGGGTTTATAATTGGATGGATATCGCTTTAAACAGATGGCATGGAGAAGGCACGTCTAATTCTTATCCAAGAATTAACACCGGATCTACCCAGGACGTACGAATGTCTGACCGATTTGTTGCTAATGCGGACTATATAAGATTAACAAATCTGACACTTGGTTATGATTTTTGTCAACTATGGAAGAAAATGCCTTTGAAACAGCTCCGTTTTTACGCATCTGTTCAGAATCTTTTTACCATAACTTCTTACAAAGGCTTTAATCCGGAAGTTGGGAATAGTGGTCCGAATAGTGGAAACTGGGCTGGTGGAGTGGACACATCTCCTTACCCGCTTGCCCGTACAGTCATGTTTGGCATAACGATAAAACATTAATCATTAAAATTTCAGATCATGAAAAAGTATATAATCTTATTATTAATATTATCAGTTCTTGCTTCAGTGTCTTGTTCTGATTTTTTATCAACAGATGACCTGACGGAAAAAACCAATTCGACTTTTCCAATTACGGAGGATGATTACAAACAAGCAATCGCGGCAGTATATGCTGCACAAAAAAGTTGCTACTATGATCAGATAAATAGTTTTGTAGGTCTGTCCAACTATCTGGATGACGATCATATTGCCGGTGGACGAGCTTTATTTGATGATCCTGCGATCCGAGCAACAGAGCGATATCAGGTTCGGAACTTGGATGCATATAGTACACCTTGGTCGAACTACTATACCGGGATATTCAGAGCGAATTTTGTACTTGAGAGCCTGGAGAAAAACGGAAATACACTTTCTGATGCTGCCAAGAATAATATTGAAGGGCAAACCCGCTATTTAAGAGCATCTTTATATTTCGATCTTACCAGACTATTCGGAGAAGTTCCGCTTAAGTTATCGACCGAATCAAATAATCCTCCCAGAGTGAGTACAGACAGCTGTTTTGCGCTTATTGCAAGTGATTTAAAACGGGCTATTGAAATATTGCCTTCCACTTCTTTTCAGGGAATTAATAAGGCGACAGATTTGTTTAATGCGAACAAATGGGCTGCAGAAGCGATGGCGGGTCGTGTGTTTTTATTCTATACTGGTTACTATAATAAATCAGAATTACCTCTTTTTGAAGGCGGCGCTATAAATAAAAGTCAAGTTTTAGATTGGCTCCATGATGTGATTGACAATAGTGGATATCGCCTAATAAATGATTTTAGAAATTTATGGTTATATGCGCTTGCTAATCGTGGGAATGCTGATGATTACAAGTTTGCAAGAGATAATAACCTATCTTGGATTGGAGAAAAAGGAGATAATACGGAAGCCATCTATTCAATATCTTTTTCTGCCTTAGGCGAAAATATGAACTTCAATCGATTTGCTCATAGTGTAAGTTGTACGGTAGGAGGATTATTTCCTTTTGGCAATGGCGGTGGAATGAGTGCCGTTAATCCTAAAGTTTATAATGAATGGGATAACGATGACTTAAGAAAAGCCGGTTCGATATGGAATGTACGAGATTTTGAAACAGAAGGCATTGAGTTTAGTGAAACTCCGGCTCCAAACTCGGGAAAGTTTTATTTTAACAGTCAAAGTAATATGGAAGAAACCGGTTTCCATCAGAAAAAATACAGTCATATTTATGTAAAAGTTGATGGAGCGCGAGTTGCTGCAAATACCATTGTAAATGGAATTGCAACAAAGAACGGACAATCCGATTCTTTTGTCGGTATCTATATTATACGTTTCTCAGACGTTCTTTTAATGGCAGCTGAATTAGGTAGTCCTAATGCTCAGAGCTATTATAACCGGGTAAGGTCGCGCGGATATTTTGCGAATCATGGAGATACGCCATTGGAAAATACTCCTTATTATAAAGCGGTTAGCCAGGAAAATATCCAAGAAGAAAGAAGGCATGAGTTTGCTTTTGAAGGAATCCGTGCCTGGGATATCAGAAGATGGGGGATTGAAGAGCAACAAATCACAAAATATAAAACAGATGTACCAGTGTACAGATTTGGCATTCCGGAAGTTATCACGATTAAATATCGTCCTGAAACTAAAGGTCTTCTTCCAATACCTTTAAATCAGATTAATTTAAGTAATGGTGTTTTGAAACAGAACGCAGGTTGGGATTCTAACGATGCGATCTATTCCGGGAATTAATGGCACACATATGTGAACCAGGAGTGAAGGAATAAGAATAGTCCCCTCTCACCCACCCTAAAAAGCAATTTTAGCTTTTGGATGTGACTTTTTCTTTTACTCCTGATTTACATAGCTTGTAGTCATCTTTTCACAATTCATTTTTTTATCATTTAATTCTTTTTAGAATCCGCTCTTTTGAGTTGGAGAAGGTTTTATTGTCTCAAATAAGATAGGGACTTAAATAAACAACTAATTATGCAAAATAAAAAAACTATAAAAGCCGGGATTATTGGCTCCGGATTTGCGGCTTCTTTTCATTATGCAGCGTTACAGCGTGTATTTAGTGCAGCGGTTGAAGTAGTAGGCGTATATTCTATCGCAATGGACGAAGCGGAAGATTTTGCAACGAGCCGTGGAATAAAGAGATATGCGACTTTACAGGAAATTATGGCAGATGTCGATATAATTCATGTTTGCGTACCGCCTGCCTATCATGAAGAGATAGTCCTGTCTGCATTAAAAGCCGATAAAGATGTCATTGTTGAAAAACCTTTTACCGGGTATTTTGGAAATCAAGATGATAGATTTAACGGAGACACCTTTCCTCGTGAGCAAGCGTTGGTTTACGCCATTGACAGTGTAAAGCGCATGTTACAAGCGGAAGCCAAAAGTAAAGGACGTATTATGTACGCCGAAAACTGGATATATGCACCTGCTGTCCAAAAGGAACGTGAAATTATTGAAAAAAGCAAGTCACAAATTTTGTGGATAAGCGGAGAACAGTCACATTCAGGATCACATTCTTTGTCATACGGAAAGTGGAAATTATCAGGAGGTGGATCTTTGATCGGAAAAGGATGTCATCCGCTAACGGCTGTATTTTATCTAAAAGCAGTGGAAGGTTATGCCCGATTGGGCAGGCCTATTCGTCCAAAAACAGTCTCAGCTCGTGTTCATGCGCTAACGAGAATGGATAGTTACGATAATAAAGGCTATTTAAAAACACACTATTCTGATATTGAAGATTTTGCAACGTTGCATCTGGTCTTCGAAGATGGAACAGTCGCCGACATTTTTGCCAACGAGTTAAGTTTGGGAGGAACAAACAACTGGTTGAAAATTTACGCGAATAATCATCGTACGGAATGTAATATGAGCCATAATAATTCAATGCAAACTTATACGCCGGAAGAGAAAAACTTTGAAGATGTATATATCGTGGAAAAAACTGAAACAAAACAAGGATGGAGCCAAGTTTCTCCTGACGAAGGTTGGTTTCTTGGGTATCAGCACGAAATGAATGCATTTTATAATGCTCATATTGAAAATGGTAGAATTGAAAGCAATAGTCAGTTAGCTGCCGATACGATTATTACAATATATACGGCATACTTGTCTGCTGAAAAAAAAGGGGCTGAACTTGAGATTTGTTTGGTATCTGATTAAATTCATATAAAAGATTATGCATAATGAAGAACGAAACAAATATAGAGAAAGAACGGCAAGAGTTACTTTCGTTGAAAAATAAAAGTCTACCAACTCGCCTGAAGTGGTATTTTTCCAAATCAGGTCCAGGCTGGATGCAAAGTGCGATGACTTTAGGAGGAGGAAGCGCTATGGCTGCCTTGTTTTCCGGAGCATTTTTAAAATATCAGTTGCTTTGGGTACAACCCGTAGCAATGCTTATTGGGATTACAATGTTATCGGCTCTTTCTTTCCAGACCTTGACACGAGGTGAAAGGCCGTTTTATGCAATGAAGAAATATGTAAGTCCGGCCGTAGCATGGATATGGGTCATTTTCACGCTTATAACCACGATGATCTGGCATTTTCCACAATATGCAATAGCTTCTGGAATGTCATTAGACTTATTAGAAGAAATTTTTTCGTTTAAACTTGCCCCTTCATCTATACAACAGACCTTTATCCTTCTGGTGATTGCGTTTATAATTTTTTGTGTTGCAGCAACGATTGTATGGAATTATGGAAAAGGCAGTAAAGGTGTGACCTTTTTCGAAAATACGATTAAAAGTATCGTATGGTTTATTATTATCTCGTTTGCCGGCGTTGTAATGGCAGAAGGTTTAACAAATGAGGGTATAGACTGGGGTGAAGTTTTATCCGGTTTTATTCCTTTTTCGTTTAAAAACGGATTTCATTGGAACATACCATCTGATACTACCGGAATTTCAATTTTTATTGCATCATTAAGTGCGGCAGTAGGCTTGAATATGACATTTTTATTTGGTTATAGCTTTTTAAAAAAAGGATGGACAAAAGAATATACAGGATTGGCCAATTTTGATTTAATTACCGGTATGTTAATACCTTACACACTTGCTACATCGTTAATGATTATTGCAGCTGGTTCAACTTTACATACACAAGATTTTCTGGATTCGAATGTTACCAACATTTCTCCCATAGCAGCCGCCAGTATGTTGGAAGCAACAGGATTACCTCCTATTATCTCACGTGTGATTTTTGGCTTGGGTATCATTGCAATGGCGATAAATGCTATTATTTTGCATATGGTAGTATCCGGGTTCGCTGTTTGTGAAATCTTTAAAATCGAACCCACAGGATGGAAATACAGGATGGCCACTCTTATACCGGCACCCGGAATATTCGGAGCAATCTTTTGGAGTAAAATGGGTACATGGATTGCGATTCCAACATCAGCAATAGCCCTTATTATGCTACCTATAGCCTATATCGGCTTTTTCCTGCTCAATAATAGTGCTGCTTATCTAAAGGAGGACATGCCGCGAGGCAGAAAAAGGTTTATATGGAACACAGCAATGATTGTTGCTATTGCAATAACCTTAATATGCGTAGCGTTTTATATAATAAAAGTTTTACCTACTTATTTTTAATATCATAATGATTAGAATTAGTGCCTTTGCAGATGAGGTTTCTACTGCATTTGAAAAGCAATTGGAGCTTCTTTCAACAAATGGAGTCGGCTATTTGGAGCTCCGTTTTATTGACGGGATGAATATTATAGACGTCGACCGGAATAAATGGGTATATTTGAAACAGATGATGGACGACTATCATATTCAGGTGAGTGCAATTGCCTCTCCCATAGGAAAAAGTTGCATAACCAGTCCTTTCGAAGATGAATTTATTCGTTTTAAACGAACTGTTGAGATTGCGAGTATCTTTGAAACTCAGTTCATCAGAGTTTTTAGTTACTATCCACCTTTAGGGAGTAAGATTGAAGATTTCAGAAATGAGGTGCTACAACGATTTCGTATTCAAACGTCTTATCTGGAAGGAACAGATATTATAATGGTACATGAAAATGAATCGGGTATCTATGGACATTCGGCATCGAACTGTCTGGATCTTATGGAAACGATAGACTCACCTTCTTTAAGACAGGCATATGATCCGGCAAATTTCGTATGGGGAGAATCTATCGTAAATAATATAGAACAATGTTTTTCTATACTGAAAAATTATATTGTACATGTCCATATCAAGGATTGGATATTAGGAAGCAAAGATGTCGGTGCTTTCCCTGGAGAAGGTGACGCACAAATTGCATCATTGATCTGGGAGCTGAAAAAAATAAATTATAAAGGCTTTCTGACATTAGAACCGCATTTAAGTAGTGGAAGTCAGTATGGCGGAATAACTACAGTAGATCAGTTTGAGAAAGCACTTGCTCTTGTAAAAACTCTTTGTAACCTGTATGAGCTCTAAACCTTGGTAGGATCAATATACTTGCATTTTATCACCGAATATAATACTTTTAATTATATTTCAACAACTAACATTTTTAAACCTTTTAAAATTACAAACATGAAATCAATTATTTTTACTACAATTTTAGTTGCTCTATTTGCAACAAACGGCTTTTCACAACCAGCCAATAGAGGTAGTATTGGTGAGAAAAGCCGAGTGAAGATCGGACTGAATTTTTTCTCTTTTGATAATCCGATCAAAAATAATGAACTCGATATTTTTGATGTAATTAAGTATGCAGCTTCCATAGATATGGAATGTGTAGATATTACGGGTTATTATTTTCCAACTTATCCGCAGGTCCCCAGCGATGAGTATATCTATGATGTAAAGCGTTGTGCGTTTCGTAACGCAATCGATATAGCTGGAACTGGCGTCCGAAACGATTTTACCAAACCGGATTTGGCAGAACGTCAAAAAGAGATACAATTAGTCAAAGATTGGATTGTCGTAGGGGCAAAACTGGGGGCAAGCACAATACGTGTTTTTTCCGGGCCAGCTATCCCAAAAGGCTATACATGGGATGAAGCCGCTAAATGGATTGCAGAAGCGACAGACGAATGTGCTGAGTTTGGTAAGCAATATGGAGTTATGGTTGCCATACAGAATCATAATGACTTTTTGAAAACAGCGGATGAAGTGAATAAGTTTTTGTCTATGTGTAAATCGGACAATGTAGGACTGATGCTTGATATCGGTTGTTTCCGTACGAGTGATCCATATGCAGAAATAGAAGAAGTGATCCACCATGCTATTACATGGCAGATAAAAGAAAGTGTGTTCATCAATGGAGTGGAGACTAAAACCGATGTAAAAAAATTGATGAAGCTCATTCAGCAGAAAAATTACTGTGGTTACCTACCTATTGAGACGTTAGGAAAAGGGAATGAAAAAGAACGTGTGAAGACTTTATTTATCGAGCTGAAAAAGGAAGTGGAAGCTCCATAAATTTTCAAAATACGCTTTTCTTTCTCCGCTGAACAAAAATCGGAAGGCCTGCAGATTAATCGTTTGCAGGCTTTTCTATTTTTCAGGAATCTTATCAAAAAGACTGCTGTTCAATTTTAGTAATACATTTCTGGAATCGAAATATTCAATTCAGCATGCAGCACACCGCTTTTTTCTACCAAGCGCACTTTCTTTTCCTTGACTAACCATCCTAAAGCCAAACAAACCAAAGACTCTTGACGATGAGTCATCTCACCTATCTTTTCAACAGAGAGAGTCTTTCTTTCCGATAACAAAGACCAGATCTGACCGGCCTCTGAAACAACATCGTTCTTGTTCATAATACTTTGCTTTTAAATGTAAATTATTCCTCACCATTTCTTAAGAAAGCCAAATACTTTTCGCTTTAAAAATTGAACAATTCTACACCCAAAATAGTTCTATAAAACTGTGTAAATCAACATTAAAATGAAGAAAAAAGGATTAACGCCTTACAAATCTTCGTCTCCATAAAACAAAATCTTTGTATCTGTTGTTCTAAATAAAACCAGACATCAATTAAAACAAATACATGATGGAAGATTATGAACTTATAGACAACACCGAAGAGAAACAATTCGAGTTTCATATCGGCAAGTACAAACCGCTGATCGAATATATCATATCGAAAAACGGCGAAATCTACTTGACCCACACGGAAGTTCCGGTAGAACTGGAAGGGAAAGGCGTCGGTAGCCAATTGGTAAAAAAAGTACTCACGGAAATAGAGAAACGGAAACTCCGTCTGGTTCCGATGTGTCCTTTTGTAGCCGGGTACATACAAAAACACCCGGAATGGAAAAGTTTAATTATGAGAGGTATTAATATAGGGTAAAAAGAAAAAGAGTATGGGAAAAATTCATGAGTATTCAAATGGTGAACTCACCATTGTCTGGCAACCTGACCTTTGCCAGCACGCCGGGATCTGCGTTAAGATGTTACCGAAGGTGTATAACCCCAAAGAACGTCCCTGGATCAAAATTGAAAATGCGACAACCGAAGAACTGATCAACCAGATCGAGAAATGTCCTTCGGGCGCATTAAGCTACAAGCTGGATAAAAAAGAGGAGTAGCAATTACTCCTCCTGCATCCCTTCCAGATAACGCTCGGGAGCCAGCCCCATGCGCTGGAGAAAACCAGCCAGGGCACTGTATGTCAAATTGTTCTCCGCCCGGTTCTGCAAAGCAATCTGACGGAGACAATCGAATGGTATCGTATAGTCGACATAAGGGACCAGATCGCCATCCGTAAAATCATATCCGGCATTAACCGGATCGCAAAACTGCACGATCCGCCACTCCTGTTCGGAAGCAAAACAAGGTTCCCGTACTTCGAGACAGGCATTACAAAGCATCGAAAAGAGGCGGGAATCCCGCGTAAACCCGGTATGTTCTTCGTCGTAAAAGAATTTATCGTACTCCCGTTCCATCTGCGAGACAAAAGTCTTCAAATTTTCTTCCTCATTATATTTACACTGAAGCAAATATTTGTCGTCAGACAAACTATATTCTCCTATCGCACCATAATCGAAAGTCAACCGCAGATACGGACTCTTTCCCTGTTTCAACCCTGAAGGTATTTCCGGACTCTGATATACAGGAAGGGCATACATTTCCATTTCCGGCCCGATCAGCATCCGGCGGTTTGTCCTGAAAAAAGGAATTTCATGCTTACTATGCTCCGCGCCGATTCCTTTTTGCTCTTCATACAAAACGATTGCACGACGAAGAAGAGACAGGCCATAGCCTATTTCCTGCTCCGGCAAACGATACATCAAATTAGGAACCCGAAGGCTGAAAGAACAGGGTGTCTGGGAAAGTTGGCATCCCCGGACAAAGGATTCTACTGAAACATAGGAATATAAATCCATCTTTTATATTTTTTTTCGAGGTCAAATATACGGATTATATAAGAGATTATCTATCTTTGTTTAAACATTTATAAACTACATAAAACCAATTGAACAAAATGAAACGTCGTGATTTCTTAAAGACCAGTGTTGTAGCAGGTGCTGCTTTATCTTTGAATTTTGAAGGACTACAGGCTGCCCTTTCGTCTAATACTGTTGCAGTAGAACAGGCCCCGGACTTGGTCGCAGTGATGGGTGGAGAGCCAGAAGTAATGCTCGACAAAGCATTAGAAGCTCTTGGTGGCATTAATAAATATATCAAAAAAGGACAAAAAGTAGTTATCAAACCAAATATCGGATGGGACCGTACACCTGAATTGGCAGGAAATACAAATCCGAAACTGATAAAAGCGCTCGTAAAGAAATGTTTCGAAGCGGGAGCGGAAAAGGTAACCGTATTCGATCATACCTGCGACAACTGGCAGAAATGCTACGAAACAAGCGGTATCGCTGCAGCCGTAAAAGAAGCCGGCGGTATCATCATGCCGGGTAACGACGAAAAGTATTTCAAAGAAGTGGCCATCCCCGGCGGCGTAACACTGAAAAATGCCAAGATACATGAATCACTGATCGAAGCAGACGCTTGGATCAACGTTCCTATCTTGAAAAATCACGGAGGGGCCAAACTATCATGCGCGATGAAAAACATGATGGGTATCGTATGGGACCGTCGTTTCTTCCACCAGAACGATTTGCAGCAATGTATCGCCGATATCTGTACCTGGCAGAAAAAACCGGTTCTGCACATCGTAGACGCTTACCGCATGATGCACCAGAACGGTCCGCAAGGAAAAAGCGCAGCCGACGTGGCTACCTTGAAATCAATGATCGTATCTCCTAACATTGTTGCCGCTGATACGGCTGCCCTCGCGTTGTTCAACCAGGTGAAAAAGTTGGATATGGATGCAGTCGGGCACTTGGGCAAAGGTGAAGAGTTGAAATTAGGTTCTACCGATCTGAAAAAAATAAACATCAAACGTATTAAGATCTGATGAAGAAACCGAATTATCTAAAAGGATTGAGGGTACTGCTCGCAATCCTGTTTTTCGTACCCATACTTCTGTTCTTTGTCGATTTCTCTGGAGTTTTACCGGGCGACATACACAAGTTACTGCATCTGCAACTGATGCCGGCGCTGTTGGGCGGAATGATCGGGCTCATCGTATTCCATTTCCTGCTGGCGCTGGTTTTCGGACGTATTTATTGCTCTGTGATATGTCCGGCAGGAGTATTGCAGGACATCATCAACCGTCTGTTCTGCATCGGGAAAAAGAAGAAGAAAGGCCAGCGCCGTTTCGCCTACCATAAACCGATGAACTGGCTTCGATACATCCTGTTAGCAATTACAGCTATTATGGCGGTACTTGGTTTCAGCGGATTATGCCTGTTACTGGATCCGTATAGCAATTTCGGACGTATAGCAGCCAGCCTGTTCCGTCCCGTCGTGATGTGGGGCAACAATATTGCAGCCGACCTGCTGATGAAAATGGACAACTATTCTTTGTTCCATGTGACGATCAGCACTGTTACGGTATCCGGTCTGATAGCGGCAAGTATCGCACTAATCGTATTTATTGTGATGACAGTCTTTCGCGGACGGCTGTTCTGCAACACGATCTGTCCTGTGGGAGCACTGTTGAGCATCTTCTCACGCTACTCACTTTTCCGTATCTCTTTCGATAAAGGAAGCTGTACACATTGCGGAAACTGCGAACATACCTGCAAGGCGGAAGCGATCGACAGCAAAAGCCTAACGGTCGACACATCCCGTTGCGTGGACTGTTTCAACTGCGTATCATCCTGCGCAAAAGGCGGGTTGCAATATCGCCTGCAACTTCCGGGAAAGAAACAGGAAGGAGCAACCGCTGATGTCGTGACAGCACAATCGTCACCTATCGAACAGCCTTCGGCAGCCAACAGCCGCCGTACATTCCTGGCGACAGGTGCGACAATAGCCGCTTCCCTGCCTATCGTATCGGCTATTGCCGAAGATGCGGGGAAAGGTAAAAAACACAGAAAAGGCGGAAAGAAATGGCCGCCCCTCACCCCGCCGGGTTCTATCAGCCTGGAACGTTTCAAAGACAAATGTACGGGATGCCAGATATGTGTAGTCCGCTGTCCGAGCCAGGTGCTCCGTCCTACAGGATTGGAATATGGTTTGGATTATATGCTGAAACCTCGCCTCGCCTACATCAGCAGTTATTGTAACTACGAATGTACGGTATGCTCCGATGTATGCCCGACAGGTGCGATCAAGCCGCTGACCGTTGAAGAGAAAGTCACGACTCAGGTCGGCATCGCCACCTTCTTCAAAGGCCGTTGTGTCGTGAACACGGAAGAAAAAGACTGTGGCGCCTGTGCGGAACACTGTCCGACTCAGGCCGTGCATATGGTTCCCTACAAAGGGACGTTGACGATTCCGCAGATCAATCCGGATCTTTGTATCGGATGTGGCGGATGCGAATCGATTTGTCCGGTCCGTCCGATGCGTGCGATTATCGTCAAGTCGAATGTGGAACATAAATATGTCGAAAAACCGAAAGAAGAAGAGGTAAAAGAGGTCGAAATTGACGATTTCGGGTTCTGACGATGGAATATTTTTCATAAATCAGTATATTACGAAGCCTCGCTTGCGAAAGTGAGGCTTTTTCATTATGTTTGCCACACATTGAATAGTAAACCATAAATTCCATCCGTCATGAAAGTATGTAGTTTTGCCTTATTTGTCTTATTGTTTTTCTGTATCTCTTGTGACAATGAAGAAATCACGTATGCAGATTGTAAAATTGTCTTTGAAGGCGACACAACGACTTTCAAGAATATCGGAGAAAAACGCACCTTCACCATCTCTGCATTAAAGCAGAAATATGCGGATGGGATTGCCACTGACCAGTGGGTCCCGGTTTCGGAATCCGGAATATCCGTTACAATTAAGTCGGATGAATTCAAACTCACCTCCTCTTCTGCCGCATTATTCGACATCAGTGTAGAAGAAAACCAGGCAGACACTCTGGTGCAGGCCTCTCTTCTTGTTTCCGTCCTTGACGGAGCTGTGACAAAAACAGAAGAAATAGCGCTAAAACAATCCGCCTCCGAAATCTCATATATATACAAAATCGAATCCGAACAGAACCCCTTCATAATCCCCAAAGAAGGAGGTGAATTTTTCATTCCTTTTACGTGCCAATGCAAGCGTACAGTTAACGGGAAGGAAAAGGATTGGGAATATTCGGATATGAAAAGATTGAGATATGTCGCTTATGTCAATAGCGGACTCGTTCGTGATGCCAAAGGGGAGCAGGTCCGTTCACACCGGTTCGAAGCGAAGAGTACGGATAAACTGGGGCACTATAACCTCCATATCATTGCTGCCGGTCCCTTCTATCTGGGGGAGAATACGAATTTCGAAATGTACTATACGATCCGAAACCAGATTTTTGAAGGAGAAGAAGAAATCTACCTCTATCAAACATTCTCGCAGGAGCAGGACCCCACAATTGAAGCATCTTTCCCCCTACCTGTCTCCAATTCGGGCCCGCTGAATATATGATCGGATTATCTTTCCCGCAAACTCTTTTTTCTTAGAAGAATTATGAGTTTCTTTGCAGTATGAAATTCGAATTACAACATAACGACACAAAATCAAATGCAAGGGCGGGTCTGATTACCACTGATCATGGAGTAATTGAAACGCCTATTTTTATGCCGGTCGGGACACAAGGCACCGTTAAAGGGGTGCATATGACCGAGTTGGAAGAAGATATCAACGCACAAATTATTTTAGGAAATACATACCATCTGTATCTCCGCCCCGGGTTGGAAATACTGGAGCAAGCCGGCGGCCTGCATAAGTTCAATACATGGAGCCGCCCGATCCTGACCGACAGCGGAGGTTTTCAGGTGTTCTCACTATCCGAAAACCGTAAGCTGCACGAGGAAGGCGCCATGTTCCGTTCGCATATCGACGGCTCCAAACATATGTTTACACCCGAGAAAGTAATGGATATCCAACGGATTATCGGAGCGGATATCATTATGGCTTTTGACGAGTGTTGCCCCGGCGATGCAGACTATGATTATGCAAAGAAATCCCTCGGCCTGACGGAACGCTGGCTGGATCGCTGTTTTGATCGTTTCAACTCGACAGAGCCGAAATACGGTTACCGGCAGAGCCTCTTCCCGATCGTACAGGGCTGTGTCTATCCGGATTTGCGCCGGGAAGCAGCCGAAAACGTTGCCCGCAAAGAAGCCGACGGCAATGCGATCGGCGGTTTGGCAGTGGGTGAACCGACCGAAAAGATGTATGAGATGATCGAGGTTGTCAACGAAATCCTGCCGAAAGACAAACCCCGCTACCTGATGGGTGTCGGTACACCGATCAACATCCTCGAATCAATCGAACGGGGTGTCGATATGTTCGACTGTATCATGCCGACACGCAACGGACGCAACGGGCAGCTGTTTACCCGTTTCGGTACGATCAACATGCGTAATAAGAAATGGGAGAACGACTTCTCTCCTATCGACCCGGATGCACATTCGGCAATCGACACACGCTACAGCAAGGCTTACCTGCATCACCTGATCAAGGTGAACGAGATGCTGGGGCTGCAACTGGCTTCCATCCATAATCTTGCGTTTTACCTGTGGCTCGTCAAAGAGGCGCGTAAACATATTATTGCCGGCGATTTCACCACTTGGAAGAGTGAAATGGTCCGCCAATTATCAAACCGGTTATAAGAAAGCTGTCACATGAAATTCAAACTGAAACGGATAGACTGGTACATCATTAAGCAGTTTCTGGGCACATACATCTTTGCTATTGCCCTGATTATCGCTATCTCGGTTGTGTTCGACATAAATGAGAAGATCGACAAGTTCCTGAGTCCGGACGTACCGCTAAAAGCGATCGTCTTCGACTATTACATGAACTTCATTCCCTACTTCGCGAACCTGTTCAGCCCGCTATTCACCTTCATCGCGGTAATCTTTTTCACGTCGAAACTGGCGGACAACTCGGAGATTATCGCAATGCTGGCAAGCGGGATGAGTTTCCGGCGGTTGATGTTGCCGTATGCGATTTCAGCAGGGATCATCGCGCTCAGTACCTTCGTCCTGAATGCATATATCATCCCTCCGGCCAATGAAACGCGTATCGATTTCCAGAACACATACATCAAAAACAAAAAAGTAGATTATGTCCGTTCCGCCCAGTTGGAGATAGAACCGGGTGTAATTGCCTATTTCGACCGCTATGATGCGAAGTCGGGTATGGGCTACCGTTTTTCCTTAGAGCATTTTGAAGATAAGAAGATGATTTCCCGTTTGACAGCAAAGTCCATCAAATACGATTCGCTTTACAACTGGACAGTGATCGACTACATGATCCGCGATTTCGACGGCATGCGCGAACACATCACCCAGGGTAGCCGTATGGATACGACACTGACGATCGTCCCCTCCGACTTCCTGATCTCCGTGAATGACTGCGAAACGATGACTTCACCCGAACTATCGACCTATATCGACCGCCAAAAGAAGCGGGGTATCGGAAACATACAGACGTTCCAGATCGAATATCACAAACGATATGCTGCGATTATGGCGGCTTTCATCCTGACCTCCATAGGAGCCTCTCTTTCCTCACGCAAGATCAAAGGCGGCATGGGGTTGAATATCGGTATCGGACTGGCGTTAAGCTTCTCCTATATCCTCTTTACCACTGTCACCTCGACCTTCGCCATCAACGGCAGCCTCAGTCCTGCCATGGCAGCCTGGATTCCAAATATATTGTACACGTTCATCGCTATTTATTTGTATCAGAAGGCACCGAGGTAAAGATGGCGGGAGAGAAAAAGGAATGCTTGTTGGGTGAAGTTCAAATTAAATCCTCAATAATAAGCTCTATTACTCTATAGAGCTGAGGTATTTCATTTCGGAGAGTTGCAACTACAATTGTCGCATCAATATCAAAATAATGATGCACAATAATATCCCTCATGCCCATGATATCTTTCCAATTGATTTCAGGATAGTTTTCTAATAAACTCTTATTTGTTATCTTATCCAAGTTTTTAACACTTTCCCCAACAGCAACCAGCTTCATGCAAACACTATCTAAAAGAATCATCCCAACTTCACTTGCATAAAAGTCATCGACTGTATTGATATGGGATGTTCGCCTCATAACAGTTAATAAAGTTTCCTTTATTAATTCGAGAGTATCAACAGCTAAATCTTTATCAAATGTATACGCCATCTTGTTCTATTCTTTTACGAAGCAAATGATTCATGCGGTCTCTCAAGCGTACAATATCCACCTTACAACCTAATAGTTCTTCCAATTCATTTTTCAGATGCGATAATGCAAACAATCCAGATAATTCCCCTTCATAGTATATATCAACATCGCTACCTTCTACCTGCTCTTCTCTCGCGGCAGACCCAAATATTCCCATCCTCAAAATACCATACTGGCTGGCATGGCGTATTTTGAAGTCCTTTAATATTTGTATGATTTCTTGCGTTGTTTTCATATACGATATATTTTTACTATACTACATTGCAAATATATGGATTATTTTGACACACAAAACCTTTACTGATTCTAATTTCTCCCCAAAGGGTGAGGCAAAAAAAGTAACGCCGGCTGAGTCCGAAGAGACAGCCGGCGTCATTAAAATAAATATTTCAGATCAAAATACTGATCAACGAACAAACTTCACAGATTGGCTAACGCCATTTTCAGTTACGACGATTACATAAATACCTTTTGCCAAAGAAGAAGTAGAGATGTAAGCGTTATCACCGGAAACAGTTCCGTTAACAAGAGTAGCACCCGTCATATTGATAATGCGATAGGTTGCTTTTCCGTTGTTGGCGATATACAAACCACCTTCTACCGGTGTTACTTTCAGATCGCTTACGGTGATGTTATCGTTGCTTGTTACGATACCGGCAATATTGGATTTGAAATATGCACTACCGATAGCAACCGGAGAACCAGCGGGAACAACGTCAACCTTGATCACTTCGCTTGCCAAGTCAGCTGTGGCATTCACATTCATTTCTGTTATCGTAGTTTCTCCTGTTTCGCTGTATGCATACGATTTGATATTCATTTCGGCAGCAGCACTTGTTCCGACGATGCTCGGCGTAACTTCTACATCCATAACCGGCATTTTTTCATCAGCAGTAATCACACCGTCTCCATCCATATCCTGCTTTGTCTCTACAAGCATTCTGTAGGGAGCAACCTCACCTTCTGTTGCCAGTTCGGTAACAACACGGTTAATGACAGAACGTACGGCAGACTTCGTATCTTTCAAAGCCAGCTCTTTCGTATTATCAGTCATCGTAATGATTGTTGAATTAGCTAACTTAGCATCATTCCTATCAGCGGAGCTATATACCATATTGTCGATCGTCAGCACCAGATCCTTGTCTTTCTGTTCCATCTTGAACATGAGATCGCGCCATCCTTTAGCTTGTGCCATTTCGTAAGAAGTAAGCCCAATGGATTTAATCGGCATCTGCTGGTTGCTGAAATCAAGAGCTACAACAGCATCTCCCATCGGGATTCTCTGTGTAGGAGCAGCTTCGGGAACACCGTAAAGCGACAGTGGAATCGGAGCACCGAGCAACATACCGGATATATCCATAGTTACCAAGAAATCCATATCCGGTGTTTCGGTTGGTGTAGTCCCTCCACTGATGCCTTCTATCAATTCTAAAATACTTCTCATACCAGTCTGAATATCCACTGTTGCTTCAAGCAGATTAGTTGTCTGATTCTGATTGAGGGAAAGACTTAACAGCGGCGTTACCTCCGAATGCATTAAAGAAATCGTCATATCCATCGCAAACGGAACGATATTACCTTCTCCGCCGGTAACTACATTGTTGATAACTGCCAGTTCGCCAAGATTAGAAGATGTAACCGTGATAAGGCCCGGCATTTCGATCTCGACGCCATGTCCTCCTAACAGCATATCCCCGATCAGAGGAACGATGACCTTCTTATGATTGTCAAATGCCACTTTCACATTTCCTAATACGCCCGCCATTGCAGGAATACCCGGAATAGCCGCAACATTAATCATAATACTGTCCGGCTTTACATTGTACGCCGTCGGCGCATCTGCCCGTAAACCGCTTTGTGCATTAAAAATAGGCAAACTTCCGATAAAATCGGATGTCAACTGCGGCTGTGCCAATCCTAAGATGTCAAGACCTGCTTGTTCTTTGATCTGTTCGAATACGACAGGCAGAACTTCTTTCTGTATCTGTTTTTTCTGAGCTTCGCTCAACTGCACTGTCTGCGCAGAGGTAGTAAAGGAAGACGCAGCAAGGCATAGCGCCATACTAATCGAAGTAAAAATTTTCTTCATAAAGTCATCTTTTTTAATTAAACATAGAACCTTGTGTTCAAGGTTCGGATTGGTGACAAAACTAAAGAATACTTACAACTTAAGCAACGATAAAAAAGTTAATCTTAATATTTCCGCAAAAACAGCCTGTACAATCTTAAAAATAGACAACTCTATCCAAACAATATTTCATTAGTAATCAAGCGCTACCGCCCCTTAAATTCAAAAAAGGGAGAATCTTCGCAGAAACTCCCTTTTACCACCATGAAAAATTGCAAAATGAACAAAAAACTATTCTACTACCAACATCTTATCGTTTACGGCAACCTTGTCGCCATCGGCGATGTAGACTTCTTTTACGACACCGTCGATCGGGCTGCGGATCTCATTCTCCATCTTCATGGCGACGAGGACACAGAGCGGAGTGCCTGCCGTCACCTCCTCGCCCGGTTTGACGTGGACTTTGAGGATGACACCCGGCATCTGGGCCGTGATCACCTGGCGTCCGGCCGCCTGCGAGCGGATGCGTGACTGGCGCATCTTCTTCAATTCGTCGATCACCTGGACCTGGAACAGGTCGCCTTTATTCTTCACTTCATACGTGTCGACTCCGATATTCGATATCTGTACGCCATGCGATTTATGGTTCAGGATGATGGAATGGATCGTGTCGCCTCCCATGTTGTAATCCACTTCGTATATCTTTCCGTTGACGGAGACTTTCTTGATCGGACCGTCTTCCAGGATTTCCACCTTAAACTCGGTATCGGGTATATCGTTTACTGTTGCGAAATAAGTCGCTAATGCTTTTGCTGACATAATAAATCCTCCTTGATAGCCTTGTTCCCGCGCCTGACGCGGGATCGCATGGGCACTACCTTTATCCGGCAGTTCTTCTGCGGCCCCGCATCGAATGCGGGGACAAGGATGTTGTTAATAATTATTGGCAGTCATCTGTAACTTGCCGTAATACTTCCACAGAGATTCGCCTACGAGAGGAACAGTTGTTGCCCGTGCAGCAGCCTCTTTCTCCTGCTCGAAATGTTTGATAGCGGCAGCGATCACGGCTACAAGCGGGTCATTGTTCTGGCGGCGTTTCAGGTCTTCCTTGTCGAACTTGGTATCGATGAAGGTCGTGTCGTAGTTGCCGGAAAGGAATGTCTCGTTATGCAGCACACGCTGGTGGAACGGAATGGTCGTCTTGATTCCCAAAATCTTATATTCACGCAGGGCACGCACCATATTGGAGATCGCCGACTCGCGGTTACGCCCCCAGGCGCATAGCTTGGCAATCATCGGGTCGTAGTGCAGGGATACCTCGAAGCCGGCGTAGGCGGCACTATCCAGGCGGACATTACGTCCCTCGGGAGCCTCGCGCACCTTGATGATGCCGGGCGAAGGCATGAAATTGTTCTCCGGGTCTTCGGCATAGATACGACATTCGATGGCTGCCCCGCGAAACTCGATGTCTTCCTGCTTATAGGGAAGCGGGCTGCCGGATGCCACCAGGATCATGTCGCGCACCAGGTCGACACCGGTGCACTCTTCCGTCACGGAGTGTTCCACCTGCAGGCGGGTGTTCATCTCTAAGAAATAGAAATTCTGGTCCTTATCCATCATAAACTCGAGTGTCCCGGCACTGTAATAACCGATCTTGCGGCAGGCTTCGACAGCCACGGCCAACATTTTCTGCCGCGTCTCGTCTTTCACGAAAGGCGAAGGAGCTTCTTCGATCACCTTCTGGTTACGGCGCTGGATCGAGCACTCGCGGTCGTAGAGGTGGATCACGTTCCCATATTTGTCACCCAACACCTGCACCTCGATGTGATGCGGATGCTCGATGTATTTCTCTATATAAATCGCGTCATTGCCAAACGAGTTGGCGGCTTCCGAGCGGGAAAGACGGAAGGCTTCATCCAGCCCCGTTTCATCGCGGACCAGGCGCATTCCCTTTCCACCCCCTCCGGCAAGCGCCTTGAGCATGATCGGGTAACCGACTTCGAGCGCCACACGGCGGGCTTCTTCCAGGCCGGCGACAGGTTCCTCCGTCCCCGGAACGATCGGGACACCGGCAGCGGCCATTATCTTACGGGCTTCCGTCTTGACCCCCATACGGGCGATCACGTCGGCGCTCGGCCCGATAAAAATGACGCCTTCCTCCTCACAACGGCGGGCAAAATCGGCATTCTCCGACAGGAAACCGTAACCCGGATGGATAGCGGCGCCGGTCTTTTTGGCTATCGAGAGGATCAGTTCCGGCTTCAGGTAAGAAGTGTCGGCTGCATCCTCGGAGATGCAGTAGGCTTCTTCTGCATAGCGGACATGCAGGGCACCCCGGTCGACGTGCGTATAAATGGCGACGGTGGGGATATTCATCACGCGGCAGGTACGAAAGATACGCATGGCGATCTCGCCGCGGTTGGCTACTAATACTTTCTTAATCATAACTGGCTGCGTTTTAAAGTGGAAGATTGGAATGTTTCTTCGGCGGATTGGACTGCCGTTTGTTAGCTAACAACTCGAAGCTACGGATCAGGCGCGGGCGGGTCACCGAAGGTTCGATAATTTCGTCCACATATCCCAACTCGGCCGCCCGGTAAGGATTGGCGAATTTCTCGCGGTAGTCGTCCTGCAATTCTTTACGTTTCTTCTCTACGTCTTCCGCCTTTTTTAGTTCTTTGCGGAACAGGATATTGACGGCGCCGTCGGGGCCCATCACAGCAATCTCGGCTGTCGGATAGGCAAAATTGATATCGCCCCGGATATGTTTAGAGCTCATCACATCGTAGGCGCCTCCATAGGCTTTGCGTGTGATAACGGTCACTTTCGGGACAGTCGCCTCGCAATAGGCATACAGCAGTTTGGCACCATGACGGATAATCCCCTCATACTCCTGGTTCACGCCCGGCAGGAATCCGGGTACATCCACAAACGTCAGCAGCGGGATATTGAACGCATCGCAGAAACGGACGAAACGGGCCGCCTTCACCGACGCATTGATATCGAGCGTCCCTGCCAGGGCAGCCGGCTGGTTAGCCACCACCCCGATCGTCTTCCCGTTCAGGCGGATATAGCCGACCAGGATATTACGGGCATACTCTTCCTGTACTTCAAAAAAGTTATTATCGTCTGCCACCGACACGATCAGGTCTTTCATGTCGTAGGGCTGGTTCGGATTGGTAGGAACCAGGTTGTTCAACTGTTCGTCGATACGGTTGGCACTGTCGGTCGTCGGGACGAAGGGAGGTTCTTCCATATTATTGTTCGGCAGGAACGACATCAGTTCACGTATCTTCATGACGCACTCCATGTCGTTATCCGCCGTGAAATGGGCCACGCCGGATTTCGTGCTGTGCACTTCCGAACCTCCCAGATCGTTCATTGTCACCTCTTCCTGCGTCACACTCTTCACCACTTCCGGTCCGGTGATGAACATATAGCTGGAATCTTTCACCATAAAGATAAAATCAGTCAGCGCGGGCGAATAGACCGCTCCCCCGGCACACGGGCCCATGATAGCGCTGATCTGCGGGATCACGCCCGAAGCAAGGGAATTACGCAGGAATATCTCCGCATACCCCGCCAACGAACGGACTCCTTCCTGGATACGCGCCCCGCCGGAGTCGTTCAGCCCGATCACCGGGGCCCCCAACTGCATGGCCATATCCATAATCTTGCAAATCTTACGCGCATATGTTTCCGACAATGCACCGCCAAAGACCGTGAAGTCCTGGGCAAAGACAAAGACGGTACGCTTACCTATCATCCCGTAGCCTGTCACGACCCCATCGCCCAGCGGACGCTGTTTCTCGAGTCCGAACTCGGTGCACCGATGGGTGACAAACTTGTCTACTTCGACGAAACTGCCTTTTTCAAGGAGCAGTTCAATACGTTCACGTGCAGTCAGCTTTCCTGCCGCATGTTGCTTCGCGATCCGGTCTTCTCCGCCACCTAATTCCGCCTGATGGTTGAGAGCCTCTAACTGATCAATTTTCTCTTTCATGGGATTTCCGGTTTAATTGTGTTTTGTGCAATGTAATCATTTATATATTACTTATTATCAGATGCAAGGATAGGATTTATCTATCACCTGATAAGTAATATTTATTACAACACGCCTTTTCCCAGGAAAGAAAGGAACAAATGCCTATATCAATACAGATATAAATCTTTCATTTTTTGGATATCGACCTGCAAGGTTTCGGTCAGGAACTTATCCACCGAGCCATATTTCTCCGTGATCTTGTCATAAGCAGCATTCAGGTAGTTTTCTTTTACCGTCACCAACGGAGCGATAGCCGGAAGCATGGCAACATACCGGTCATATTTTCCGGCAATACATTCTTTGCTGAACATATAGTCATTCATAATCGTCGCCTTGTCCACGCCAAGAGCGGAGAGGATAAGCATCGTTGCCACTCCCGTACGGTCTTTTCCGGCGGAACAATGGTAGCTCAGCGGCAGGCAGTTTTCATTCTGCACATACGTAAAGAATTGTTTCAGCATATCGACATATTCATCCACGCCCACGATTTCCTCGTACGTCCTGACCATGATCGGTTCCAGTTGTTCGGCTGTCGCTCCACCGCTTATATAGCCGATGACTTCGTCCGAAAAGATATTACCGGCATTGATCGGCAACTCATATGTCTTTTCGACAGTCGAAGGATTCTTGTCGTATGCTTCCGGTATCATACCTCCCATACCGCCTTTCTTTTCGGCTTCCGTACGAAAATCGACAACCGTTTTCAGGCCGGTGCTGGCCAAATAGGCCAAGTCCTCATCGGTCAACTTATTCATTTCATCGGTTCGGAAGATTTTTCCCCATTTCACAAACCGTCCTTCGCTATTCTTGATACCTCCCAAATCACGGAAGTTATATCCGCCCTCCATCGGCAAATGTTTTTCGGCCACGAATCCCTGCCCTTCCGAGGTCGTAAACAGGAAAAGGGACCTCGCCTTCGTATCTGCGTCCACGTCGAAAGTCCCTTTCCCGCTTCCATCCAGATAAGGTGCACTCAAATCGATATCATCCTCAGCCGTTCCCGCATACAATTGCCAGGCATTATCGGTAGAAACATTCAAAACCGCTTTCTTGGTTTCAGCATCACGCACAAGCTCCACCTGTCCGCTTATATCCTTGCCGGAATAACCGGGCGCCAGTTTATTATCGTCATCATCATCGCAGGATGACATAACAGATACAATACAAAGTGATGCCATAGCATAACAAAATACACCTTTTTTCATAAAAATCTTTTTTAATTCAACATTAATAGCGGGTGAAGTTAGGGATTAAAAGTGAGCCTCAAAAAAGGTGTCCTTATACATTATTATGAATAAACAGGCATATCCCGTTCCTCAATCTGCCAGGCTTTTAGGATTGAATATTTAAAATTCAAATCCTTCGTTGCCTTCCGTCATTGTTTCCTTTCTTTTAGATGTTAAATATCATTTAGCGACATAATCCCGCCATACCTATGTCATAAAAGTTTCATCCTAATGAAACAAAAGTTCCTCCAGGGTGAAACTTTAGTTCCATGCCAGTGAAACTTTTGTTTCACCTTTACAAAACAGGTGAAACTATTTAACAAATAGATTAACTTTCCCCACTGTAATCCTGTATAGTAAACTTTTTTACGTACTTTTGTCTTCAGATATAAAAACCTGAATAAATCAATTAATTTAAACATGAAACGCTTAATGGCTAATCGTAAACAGAAAAAAGCGATCCTGATCGCTTTAGCTGTGCCGTTCATGCTGTCCTCTGCGCCAGTAATGGCAATGGTTACCCCGGGAAACGGGATGGCTATCACCCAACAGGGACAAGCAATAACCGGCGTGCAGCGAATCAACCCGACAACGGTCGACGTAATCTTCTCCAACAACCAGCGAATGACATTCGACTTCTACGGAGATAACATCTTCCGCGTGTTCCAGGACAACAATGGCGGCATTATCCGCGATCCGGAAGCCAAACCGGAAGCACAAATCCTGGTCAATAATCCCCGCCGCCCGGTGTCAGCACTGGATATCAAGGACGAGAACGGACAAGTAACCATCACGACCGGAAAAGTCCGGTTGCAACTGGACAAATCGACCGCCCTGCTGAAAGTCACCAACCTTGCCACAAACACAGTGGCCTTCGAAGAGGTGAAACCGGTGGCTTACGAAAAAGGAAAGACAATCCTGACATTGAAAGAAAATCCCGACGAATACTTCTACGGTGGCGGTGTCCAGAACGGACGCTTCTCACATAAGGGGAAAGCAATCGCCATCGAAAACCAGAACAGTTGGACAGACGGAGGCGTGGCCTCTCCTACTCCCTATTACTGGTCAACGAATGGTTACGGCTTCATGTGGTACACCTTCAAACAGGGAAAATATGATTTCGGTGCAGCCGAGAAAGGTACGGTGAAATTGTCACACGACACGGACTATCTGGATGCCTTCTATATGGTTAACGACGGCGCTGTCGCCCTGCTGAACGACTTCTACCAGCTGACCGGTAACCCGGTGCTGTTGCCTAAGTTCGGTTTCTACCAGGGACACCTGAATGCCTACAACCGCGACTACTGGGTGGAAGACGAAAAAGGTATCCTTTTTGAAGACGGCAAACGCTACAAGGAAAGCCAGAAAGACAACGGCGGTATCAAAGAATCGCTGAACGGCGAAAAGAACAACTACCAGTTCTCCGCACGTGCCGTGATCGACCGCTATAAGAATCACGATATGCCGCTCGGCTGGCTGCTGCCTAACGACGGCTACGGAGCCGGCTATGGACAGACCGAAACGCTGGACGGCAACATCCAGAACCTGAAGAGCCTGACAGATTACGCACATCAGAACGGTGTCGAAATCGGTCTCTGGACTCAATCGGACCTGCATCCGAAAGACAGTATCAGCGCCCTGCTGCAACGCGACATCGTGAAAGAAGTGCGCGACGCAGGTGTACGCGTCCTGAAAACAGACGTGGCTTGGGTTGGCTGGGGCTACTCGTTCGGATTGAACGGTGTGTCCGACGTCGGACATATCATGCCGTATTACGGAAACGATGCGCGTCCGTTTATCATCTCCCTTGACGGTTGGGCCGGTACACAGCGTTATGCCGGTGTCTGGTCGGGTGACCAGACAGGCGGACAATGGGAATATATCCGTTTCCACATCCCGACTTATATCGGTTCCGGACTTTCCGGACAGCCGAACATCACGTCTGACATGGACGGTATCTTCGGTGGCAAGAACCTGGCAATGAACACCCGCGACTTCCAATGGAAGACCTGGACGCCGATGGAACTGAATATGGACGGCTGGGGATCGAATGAGAAATACCCGCACGCCTTAGGCGAACCGGCAACTTCCATCAACCGCTGGTATCTGAAAATGAAATCCGAACTGATGCCGTATGCCTACAGCATCGCCCGCGAAGCAGTTGACGGCAAGCCGATGATCCGCGCCATGTTCCTCGAAGATCCGAATCCTTATACATACGGTAAGGCTACGCAATACCAATTTATGTATGGCCCGTATTTCCTCGTTGCCCCGATCTACCAGGAAACACAGGCAGACGAGAAAGGTAACGACATCCGCGACGGTATCTATCTGCCGAAAGGCGAATGGTTCGACTATTTCACCGGTGAACAATATACAGGCGGCTGCGTTGTCAACAACTTCGCCTCTCCGCTTTGGAAACTTCCGGTATTCGTGAAAGCCGGTGCGATCATCCCGATGACGAACCCGAATAATAATGTAAAGGAAATCGACAAGAACCTGCGTATCTACGAACTCTATCCGTCGGGCTACAGCTCGTTCACGGAATATGACGACGATGGTATTACACAAGCTTACCAGAAAGGTGAAGGTGTTACGACACTGATAGAGATCGGTAACAACAATGATCCGGCAGTGAAAGTAGTGATCGGTAATAAGACCATCATCGATTCAAACGGTAAAAATAATCCGGATAAAGTTACCATCACGATACACCCGGCAAAAGGGAACTTTGACGGCTTCGTGAAGGAAAAGGCTACCGAACTACGCATCAACCTTTCGGAAATGCCGAAGAAGATCACAGCCAAAGTCGGCTCTTCCAAAGTGAAACTGACCGCAGCCCGTTCGATGGCCGAATACCTGAACGGCACAGACGTTTACTTCTACGACGCAACTCCGAACCTGAACAAGTTCGCCACCAAAGGAAGCGAATTTGAAAAGGTTACGATCACCAAGAACCCGCAGCTGTTAGTGAAGCTGGCTGCTACGGACATCACCGAAAATGAAACCATTGTCAACATCGACGGCTACAAATTCGAAATGGGCGACAGCCACCGCATTTCTACCGGTTCACTGACTGCACCGACAGTACAGGTGGCGGATGAAAACATCGAAGCCTACACGCTGAAACCGACTTGGAACAAGGTCTCCGGTGCAGACTTCTACGAAATCGAGTTCAACGGTATGCTGTACACGCAGATCAAGAACACCGAACTGCTGTTTGACGACCTGAGTGCCGAGACAGATTATACATTCAAAGTCCGTGCAGTCAACAAAGATGGCCAGTCCGACTGGTCTTCCGTCTCTGTCAAGACAAAGTCCAACCCGCTGGAATTTGCAATCAAGGGTATTCGTGGCGAAGTGACTGCCGAAGAACAGGAAGGCTTCGAAATCTTCCGTCTGTTCGACTTTGCCGAGTTGGGCGATATGTTCCATACGAAATACCGCAAGAACGCAATGCCGTTCGACATGATTATCGACCTGCGCACGATTAACCAGTTAGATAAGTTCGACTACCTGCCTCGCCAGGATGGTGGCAACGGTACGATCCTCGCCGGCTCTGTGTCCTACAGTATGGACAAGGAAAGCTGGACAGCTGTCGACTCCTTCCGTTGGGAACGCACCGGCGACGTGAAGACATTCACATTCAAGGAACAGCCGAAGGCCCGTTACATCAAGCTGCACATCACGGAAGGCGTTGGCAACTACGGTGCCGGCCGCGAACTGTATGTATTCAAGGTTCCGGGAACCGAAAGCTACCTGCCGGGCGATATCAACAACGATAAGAAGATCGATGCAAACGACCTGACTTCGTATATGAACTACACGGGTCTGCGCCGTGGCGACAGCGATTTCGACTACGTCAGCGCCGGCGACATCAACCGCAACGGACTGATCGATGCATACGACATCTCGGTTGTTGCCACCCAATTGGAAGACGGTATCGAAGATCCGGGCACGGACCGCGTAGCCGGAACAATCGAGTTGAGCACTCCGAAGCAGACTTACAACGCAGGCGAGACAATAGAAATCCTCGTGAAAGGTAAGGATCTCAAAGCTGTCAACGCACTGAGCTTCGCCCTTCCGTACGATCAGCAAGACTATGACTTCGCAGGTATCGAACCTGCCGGTCTGGGTGCAATGGAGAACCTGACATACGACCGCCTGCACACAAGCGGTCAGAAAGCGCTCTATCCTACTTTCGTCAATCTGGGCGACAAGGCAACGCTTGAAGGCTCAACGGATCTCTTCACCATCAAGCTGAAAGCAAAGCGCAAGGTTAAATTCAACCTGAAAGCGATCGACGGTATCCTGGTGGACAAAAACCTGAATATGCAGAAGTTCTGATTTACCGGACGCAGATAACACAGACGAGCGCAGATTAACGCAGATTTAAATTATATTTCTGCGTTATTCTGCGCTCGTCTGCGTAGTCTGCGTCCCCTAAAATACGAACTACATATTCGCTTTGCGTGCCAACTCGAACAGTTTCGGGTTGATATGGCAATAGCCGTTTACGTTCTTATCTAAATAATCCTGGTGGTAATCTTCCGCCGCATAGAAATTAACGAGCGGTTCTATTTCAATCGCAATCGGATCGGTATATGCTTTTGCCAATTCATGTATTGCAGCTTCAATAACCGGGATATCTTCTTTATCCGTATAATAAATGCCTGTACGATATTGCAAGCCGCTGTCGCCACCCTGCCGGTTGACACTGGTCGGATCGATGGTCTGGAAATAAAGCTCCAGCAGCAACTGCAATTTGACAATTTGCGGGTTATAAACAACTTTGACGGTCTCGGCTGCCCCGGTATTTCCGGTACAGACTTCCTTATAGGTCGGATTTGCAACATGGCTGTTCGCATAGCCCACTTCCGTACTCTCCACACCTCTGATCTGTTTCAGGAAATGTTCCGTTCCCCAGAAGCATCCGCCAGCCAGATATATTTCAGCATTTTCTTTTCTTTCCATATTCTCTTTTATTATTAATGAGTCATATTAGTAATCATAAGCCTGCCACAAAAGTAATAAAAATAACTATTCGACATACAGTCAGGCATTTCCCCTGCCACCAGAGAACGATTCTCCCCGATTGGCTGTTATATGGATAAATCAGTATCAAATATGAAAAATAAAGAACATCAAAAACGTGTAGCAGCCATCCATGACCTGTCCGGTTTTGGAAAATGCTCGCTGACAGTCGCTTTACCCATTCTTTCAGCAGCCGGTATAGAAGCATGCGCCATGCCGACAGCCATCTTATCCACCCATACGGGCGGTATCAACGGATATACCTATCGCGACCTGACAGGCGATATGCGGGCATTTATGCAGCACTGGAAATCCTTGAACATCAAATTCGACGCCACATACAGCGGCTTTTTAGGATCATTCGACCAACTGGAGCTCGTCAAAGAGTTCTTCACCCTGTTCAAGTCCAAAGACAATCTGATCCTGGTAGACCCGGTCATGGCTGACAACGGCGAACTATACCGCATATTCCAACCGGAGTTTGCCGCAGGTATGCGTTCGCTGTGCAAGAAAGCCGACATCATCGTCCCCAACCTGACTGAAGCCGCCTTATTGCTGGAAGAAAGTTACCATCCTGGCCCTTACACCCAGGCCTATATCGAAAATATCTTAAAGAAATTAAGCAAGCTCGGACCGGAAAAAGTCGTACTGACAGGTGTCTATTTCAAAGAAGAAGAGTTAGGGGCTGCGACCTACGACAGAAAAGAAGATGCGGTCGGCTTCCTGTTCACCCAAAGGATACCGGGAGCATATCATGGGACAGGCGATATTTTCGCGAGCGCCCTGCTATCCGGGTTACTGAACAATTTCAGCTTAAACGAATCGGCACAGATAGCCGTAAACTTCACGGCAGACAGCATACGGCGGACCTATAAAGCGAAAACGGATTATCGTTTCGGTGTTAATTTTGAACAATGTATCCCTGACTTTCTAAAAGAACTCAAACTGATATAGTTATTCCAATTTTATTTTTCATCTTTGCAGAATAATAGTATAAAACATGAGTAAAACTAAAATAGCAATTTCCGGCATAGGAGCCGTAGGCGGTTACTACGGAGGATTATTGGCCGCCCGTTACAAAGATTCAGACAATGTAGATGTTTATTTCATTTCCCGAGGTGAAAACCTGAAAGCAATCCGGGAAAACGGCATCGAAGTCAAAAATACATTCCTGACGATCAAAGCCAGGCCTACCCTTGCGACTGACAAGCCAGCCGAGATAGGCGGTCCGGTCGATTATCTGTTCTGTTGTACCAAGAGTTACGACCTGGACGAGAATATAGCCCAACTGGCTCCGATAATCGGACCTGATACGGTTATCATCCCTCTCCTGAACGGGGCGGACATAACAGAGCGCATACAGAAATTATTACCGGACAACGAAGTCTGGAAAGGATGCGTATATATAGGTTCCCGCTTGGTCAGACCGGGAAGAATCGAGAAATTCACAATCAAAGACCGTGTCTTTTTAGGGAACAATAAGAAAGACAAAACACGGTTGAAGGAATTGCAGGAGATATTGGCAAACGCCCGTATCCTGACAACTGTGCCGGACGACATCGATCTGGAGATATGGAAAAAGTTCTTTATGATCTCGACAGCCGCAACCGCCACATCTTATTTTAATGAAACGATAAGTGAAGTGCTCGACCGTCATATCGATCTGTATATTACATTAAGCTATGAACTGAAAAGCGTGGCAGAGGCAAAAGGCATCCGGTTTAAAGATAATCCTGTGTTTTCTTCTATTGAAGCACAGAAGATCATGCCGAACAATTCCACCACTTCCATGCACAGCGATTTCAAACGGGGTAGCCGTACGGAGGTGGAGACACTGACGGGCTATGTTGTCCGGACCGCTGAAGAATTGGGGGTTGAAGTGCCTACTTACCAGTTCATGTATAAAGGACTGACACAGTTCCCTTATCCTGTCGATTAATTTTAATCCGTAAGGGTGCGTCAAATGTAAGTTCTAACGCTTTAGCATGTCATTGCGGGCTTGCCCCGCAATCTCATACTAAATTGATTTACAATGATTAGGATAAGATGGCGGATCAAGCCCGCCAGGACACAGACGCTATAAATGGGACTTTTGGCACCCCCTCTACGTGAACAACTGGCAAATCTAATTATCAATATTATATGAAAAACAAAGTATGCTTATCTCTTATCCTGTGCTTATTAGTCAATCTTGCAGGATATTCACAAAGTGCCGTATTCGAATCGCTCTCATTCGACAGTCAGAAATTAGGAAGGAAAGTTTCTTACTCCATTTACCTGCCTTCCGACTACAACACCTCAAAGAGGAATTATCCGGTCCTTTACCTTCTGCATGGCTACACAGACAATGAAACAAACTGGATACATATGGGTCAGATGAAAACGATTACCGACCGTGCAATAGCCAATGAAGAGGCAGTCCCAATGATTATTGTCATGCCGGACGCATGGGATACCTGGTATGTAAACCAGTATGACGGAAAGGTCCCTTACGAAGATATGTTTTTTGAAGAACTGATCCCTTATATGGAAAAGACCTATCGCGTTCGCAGCAACCAGGAAAGCCGTGCCATTGCCGGCCTGTCGATGGGCGGATACGGATCATTCCTCTACAGCCTGCACCATCCGGATATGTTTTGCGCATGCGCCCCGCTAAGCGCCGCAGTCTTCGATGATTCGGTCATGGATACGCGGAAAGCCAAATCGCACAAGGACCTGTTCAACCGCCTGTTCGGGCCGGGCGACGAACATTGGCATAAGAACAGCGTCGAAAAGATACTTTCCGACTGGGACGAAAACAAACTGCCCAACATCCGTTACTATATCGATTGCGGTGACAAAGACGGGTTGCTGGAAGGAAATTTCCAAGTTCACCAGATCATGCGGCAGAAGAACATCAAACACGAATTTCGCGTACGCGGCGGCGGGCACTCCTGGACGTACTGGCGGACAGCTCTGCCGGAAGTCCTGAAGTTTGTCAGCCAGACATTCAGCAGAAGCTAACCAGGTCTTATTTCCCGCAAATATCTTTAAACGGGCAATACGTACATGCCTTTCCGTTAGGTGTCTGCACGAACGGTGTTTCTGTTCCGAATATCTCATCCAGGCACTTCCGGAGGCCATTCTCGAAGTCGGTATAGTAATTGGCGAAATCGACAACCTGCTCCGTCTTGCTCCGGTCGATGCGTTGGTAGACGCCAGCATCGAAGGATGGAGAAAAGAGCGTCCGCATATAATATATGCCTGGCTGTATCACCTTTCCGGCAGGAGCCATACCGTACATCCAGGCATACATAAAGACCTGCATGACAGCTTTGGAGCGGTCCGTTTCTTCTTTATCGAAAAGGACGTCGACTGATGTAAACTGAGGTGTGCCGCTCCCACTTTTATAATCGATGATACGGACAGCATCACGCACCTCGTCTATACGGTCGATAAAGCCTTTGAGTTGTATCTCGCTCTTATCCGTAAGCGTGAACAGTCTGTTAATCCTCTTTTCCGATTCGATATACCGGAAAGGCGTCAGTTTGCCGTCACGTTCGAGCACCTTCTCCACATACTTGCGAATCATCTCGCCAATCAGGAAATTCTGTCCGGTAAGCGGACGGACAATATCTGTCTTGAAGAACACTTCGGCGAAGGCGCGGGCAACGGCACCCGTCAGGGCAGGCGTATCTTTCCGGATCGCCTTCAGCAAATCGGCTGTTACCATCTTTCCGCAGAAAGGCTTGTACAATTCCTCCATCACTTTATGCAGGATACTCCCGAAGACATTGCTTTCGATCGTCTCGCTCACCTCCTCTTCCTCCTGGATGCCTTCGACAACCGAGAAATAGAATTTCAACGGACAATCCAGATACGTATTGATCGCACTGGCTGAAATCGCACGCGGCCCGTCTTTACGGAAGACGGCCAGGCGGTTCATGACCTCTTCCGTCTTGGCGACCTGCAAGGCCGGGGTCTTGGAGGAAGAGACATTGTAGACAACTAACTTGTTTTGTATCGGTTCCTCGTAATGATAATGCAACTGGTGGACAAAACGGCTCACCTCTCCTGTCTGTAATCCGTTGCTCCGCGTGTCATAGAGCAGGCTGACATGGCTGGCACGGTAGATCAGACGATAGAAATGGTAGGCCCAGACACTGTCCTGATGCTCATAGGTCGGCAGACCGAAACCGCGGCGCAGGTTGTAAGGAATAAACGAATTGGCCGCTTTCTTCAACGGGAAGATTCCTTCATTCATGGAAAGGATGATCAGGCGGTCGAAGTCGAGCGCACGCGTTTCCAACACACCCATGATCTGCAATCCGGAAAGAGGTTCACCGTGGAAAGGAATCGTAATCGTGTCCGTCACCCGCTTCAGCAGACGGAAATAGGTGTCGATCTTCATCTCGACATTGGCCTCCTGCATGACTTCCTTCATTCGGTTGACTGTCGTAAAGTAGTGGAAGATAAATTCTTGCTCCACGTCTTTAATTGACAATGGACAATTGACAATGGACAATTTGTCGTCGCTCTCTTCATTGTCAATTGTCAATTGTCCATTGTCAATTGCTTTGTTCAACTCCTGCAAAACATTAATCAGGTAATCCGAGAACATATCTACAGCCGTTACCGGAGTAAAAAGGATGGATAGCAAAGCGGTCTTGTTCAGATCCGCATAAGAAATGTATATCTTGTTATTCTCCGAAATATCTTTCACGAGTCCGGAAATCACATCCGGGGAGGTCGTCATTATGTAACGGTGGTTCAGGATCGGCAAGACATCCCGGAAATAAAACACCGGTTGCCTGTCCATATAACGCACATTCTTTTGCAAAGCCAGAATATATTCCATCAGGGAAGCCACCGGCGTACCCGCCAACGGATATCCCATCGTCACATTAATCCGCTTGATCTGTTCAGGAATTGCATTCAGGACTGGGATCAAGAGATGTTCGTCCGGCAGGATTACAGCAGTCTTCAAGGCTTCTTCGGCACTCATTTCATCCTCCTTGCAAAGATCGCTCAGGATGCTATACACCTGTTTGGCCTGCCCGATACCGGAGGGGATACCGATCACTTCAATTGACAATGGAGAATTGACAATTGACAATTGTTTGTCGCTATTTTCATTCTCCATTGTCAATTGTCCATTGTCAATTGTCCATTGCGAGGGGAATTGCTTTAAATTGCGTTCCACAAAATAGGAAGCCTTATTATCCGGATCGGTCACCTTCGGAGAGGCATAATCCCAATAGAAATCAGCGATACCCTGTTTTTGCAACAGGGAGAGGAAACGTTCTTCAGCCACAGACAGGGCGTTCAGACCGACAAATACAACCTTCGTATAAGGCAGGTCACAACACTCCTCCTTCTCCATCCGCTCGACCACTTCCCGGAAAATCATCCCCTCATAACCTTTATTTTCAGCAGACAATGCTTCCCGCAGGTCTGCATACAGAGCATACAGGATTTGCCAGACAGCCAGGAACTCTTCCTGATTCGGAGTATCTCCCTTCGGATAAAAAGACGACCAGAACGTCCGGATAGCAGCAATCTGTTCCGGACTCAGAAAACTGAAATCATTCTCAATCTCGCGCAGGTCTGTCACGTTCGTGAACAGCATACGGGCATCCGCCATATACTTATCGATGTCATCGAAGTCGTTCAACAACATTTCACCCCAATAAAGGAATTCGTCGAACGTTTCGGACGAACCGCTGTGCTCCAGATAAATGCCATACAATTTGAACAGCATACTGATCCGGTCGGCAGTCTGCTTGCCGCTAAGTTGCACGAAAAGGTCGTTAATCGTCAGGATAGTCGGTGAGAAAAGCGGCTTCCCGGCTACCTCCGACAGGTATTTCTGGAAGAAAAGTCCTGTACGGCGGTTCGGGAAAACAAAGGCCAACCGGCTGATTTCCGCCCCGTATTGAGAGTAAAACAGGGAGGCAACCTGATATAAGAATGGTTTCATTAAGCTGAGTATTATGCTAATATATTTTCTATCGTTTGCAATTCTTCTTCCGAGAAAGTGATATTCCCCAATGCTTTCAGGTTGTCCATCAACTGGGCTATGGAGCTGGCACCGATCAGGACGCTTGTCACCCGCTCATCCTTCAGCAACCAGGCAAGTGCCATCTCGGCCAACGTCTGACCGCGTTTTCCGGCCAACTCGTTCAGTTGGCGGATTTTGGCAACCACCTCGTCCGTCACCTGCTCCCGTTGCAAATGTCCTGTCGATTTAGCAGCTCTGGAGTTTTCAGGAATACCGTTCAGGTATTTGTCCGTCAACATTCCTTGTGCCAGCGGAGAGAAAGCGATCATCCCGACTCCCTCCTGTTTCAGCAAAGGCAGCAGGTCGGGTTCTGTCCAACGGTCCAACATGGAATAACGTGATTGGTGAATCAGGCAGGGCACCCGGTGTTCCTTCAATACGGCAAGCGCCTTTTCCGTCTGTTCGGCATTATAATTCGAGATACCTACGTAGAGCGCTTTTCCCTGGCGCACGATATCGACGAGTGCTCCCATCGTTTCCTCGATAGGCGTCTGCGGGTCCGGGCGGTGCGAATAGAAGATGTCCACATAATCCAACCCCATCCGTTTCAAGCTCTGGTCCAGGCTCGCCATCAAATACTTACGGCTTCCCCAGTTCCCGTACGGGCCGGGCCACATATCATATCCGGCTTTTGTGGAAATGACAAGCTCATCGCGGTAATGCCCCAAACCATTCTTTAATATACGGCCGAAGTTCTCTTCCGCCGATCCGTAAGCAGGGCCGTAGTTATTGGCAAGATCAAAGTGTGTGATTCCATTGTCGAAAGCAGCATGTGCAATCTGGATAAAATTGCTGAACACGTCCACACTGCCAAAGTTATGCCACAATCCCAAAGAAACGGCGGGCAACAGTAATCCGCTCCTTCCACAACGCCTGTAAACCATATCGGCATACCGGCTTTCTTTTGCTTTATACATTTCCATAATATGATATATTGTTACAATGAATCTATTTTAAGGAGATACAAATATAATCAAAAAGCCTCGATATAATATAAAACTATCCAAACAGGGGGGGCTTATTGTATAAAACGCATTTTTCAGCCTCAAAAGACATCCGAAACAAAACAAATGTTAATCCGCTTTTTTGACCTCAAAAAGGGACTTTTTCTGCTTTTTTGAAGGTTTTCCGCAATTACGACCGTCCTCTTTGCCATTACGACCGTGCTAATGTGTAGTGCACTCGGCACCTCGCGAAGATTAGCACGGTCGTAATGGCGATT
>QWCH01001276.1_pt1 | contig 39880 bp, 40 predicted proteins | sample 1972671 | NCBI WGS metagenome assembly QWCH01 (sample SAMN09866713, study PRJNA288562) | Human gut metagenome isolate term3_stool, whole genome shotgun sequencing... | isolation source: gut | host: Homo sapiens | place: USA: California
CCGCCACTGGCGGTGCTCGGCTCCGCATCCCCATCCATCGCGACCCCCTCGCCCCCAAATTTGCATAATAAATCCCAGTTGCGATTTCCCAGTAAAATCCGATATTTGTGCGATCTTCGCCCAATATCTTCCCATAATGTAAACTTTCCATTAAAAGTTGTGAAATATTAACCTTTCAACTGCAAAAAAGGGTCAATTTGCAGGGATTAGTGAAAGGACTTTTTCTCACCGGCAAAAAAATCTTTCCTGTCGGCTTCTCTCCCCGACCAAACAAATCGAGAGCCTTTTTGCCCCACCGGTCAAACAGGGGCGCCGGTCTAAATTTTCTCAGCAGACCTCATCGGGCAATTTGGGGGTCTGCCTTAAGCGGGAACCTGCCTCCCAACAGTACCTTGAAAATTGAATATTACCGCTGATTTTTCTCCGTTTCCATGGTATAATTCCATTGTGACTAACCCACAGGAGGAACGGCTGATGCGGCAGTACAATAAAGTCTATCTGGAGATCACCAACCGGTGCAATCTGCGCTGCAGCTTTTGTCCCGGTACCCGGCGGCCGCCCCGCACCATGTCCCCGACGGAGTTCCGCCTGCTGGCGGAAAAGCTGCGCCCGGCTACCCGCTACCTCTATCTCCACCTGATGGGCGAGCCGCTGCTGCACCCCGAGCTGCCGGCACTTTTGGCCATAGCCGGGGAACTGAATTTTTTGGTAAATATCACCACAAACGGCACCCTGCTGCCCCAGGTGGGGGAAACTCTGCTGGCCGCTCCTGCCGTCCGCAAGGTCAGTATTTCCCTGCACAGCCTGGAGGCCAATGACAGCCGGGTCTTTTCCGCCTACCTGGGGAGTTGCATTTCCTTTGCCAAAAGGGCTGCCGCCGCGGGCAAACTAACAGGGCTGCGCCTTTGGAATTTGGATGGCTCTCTCCCTGGGCAGAACGACCTGAATGCCCCCATGCTGGAGGAGCTGCACCGGGCTTTCCCCGGAGAGTGGCCCCCGGTACGGGAGGGCCATAAAATAGCAGAGCGAACCTATCTGGAATTTGGCGAGCGCTTTGAATGGCCGGATCTTTCTGCCGGGGAGCGGGAGGGAGATGCCTTTTGCTATGGGCTGCGGGACCAGTTTGGGGTGCTGTGTGATGGCACGGTGGTGCCCTGCTGCCTGGACCACGAGGGTGACCTGGCCCTGGGAAATCTCTTTACCCAGCCGTTGGAGGAGATCCTTTCCTCACCGCGGGCAAGGGCAATCTATGAGAGCTTTTCGGGGCGGCAAGCCAGGGAGGAGCTATGCCGGAAATGCGGCTATGCCCGCCGCTTTATCCGCTGATATGGGACAACCGTCAACTTTTTGAGAGAAGAAAAATCTTTTATGAACTTTAGGCTACTTTTTTTTGCCGATATGTGTTATACTGAATTCCTGTGATAGCAGGTGCTCCCGCGCCGCATGGCAAAGGACCTCTACCGCTGCAAAACTGTAATGGCCGACCGGTACAGGAAGCCGGCGCCGACAGAGAAAATTGTGAAAACAAGGAGGTGTTGGTTCAATGGGTAATCTATCAGAATTCCTGATGGAGGAGCTGAATGTGGCGACTGCCTTTACCATCCCGATATTCGGCGGGATAGAAGTGGCAGAATCCACCGTGATCTCCTGGGTCATCATGGCCATTATCGTGATCCTTACCCTGGTACTGACCAGAAACATGAGGGTGGAAAAGCCTGGCAAGCTGCAGGTAGGTGTGGAATACGCCGTCACCGCCCTGCAGAATCTCGTCCGCGGGATCATCGGCCATGAGGGAGAGCGCTATATCCCTTATTTGTCAACCGTGCTGGTCTTTTTGGGCATTTCCAATATCTTTGCCATCTTTGGCATGAAGCCCCCCACAAAGGACCTGAATGTGACGGCGGCCCTGGCGCTGATGTCCATCATTCTGGTGCAGGCGGCATCCATCCGGCAAAACAAGGTGGGCGGTTGGCTGAAGGGCTTTACCAAGCCCTCCAAGGTCATTACCCCGCTGAATGTGATGGAGCTGGCTATCCGGCCGCTTTCGCTGTGCATGCGTCTTTTTGGTAATGTCATGGGCGCCTTTGTAGTAATGAAGCTGCTGGAGCACCTGGTGCCGGTCATCCTGCCCGCGGTGTTCAGCCTGTATTTCGATTTCTTTGACGGCCTGCTGCAGGCCTATGTATTCGTGTTCCTCACCGGGCTGTATATCAAGGAAGCCGTAGAGGAATGACCCAAGTAAAAAATATTAAATTACATGTGATTTGAAGGAGAAAAAACTATGGGTACTTTTGTTGCAATCGGCGCGGGTATCGCGGTTCTCACCGGCATTGGCGCCGGCATCGGCATCGGTATTGCTACCGGTAAGGCCACCGAAGCAGTAGCCCGTCAGCCGGAGGCGGACGGCAAGATCAGTAAGCTGCTGCTGCTGGGCTGCGCCCTGGCGGAAGCCACCGCCATCTACGGCTTTGTTATTGCCCTGCTGTTGCTGGTACTGTAAGCGAAAAATAGAGAAAGGAAGGCAAGACTCAGATGCTGAGATTAGATATCAATCTCGTATTTACCGTCATCAATCTGCTGGTTCTCTATTTCTTCATGCGCAAGTTTTTGTTCGGCCGGGTCAATAAGATCCTGGAGGAACGCAAAGCGCTCATCGAGAAGCAGTTTGCCGATGCCAAGACCGCCCAGGATGCGGCTGACGGCATGAAGACGGAATATGAAGGGAAGCTGGCCGCCGCCCAGGGCGAGGGTGAGGAGATCATAGCGCGCGCGAAGGCCGAGGCAAAAGAGCAGAGCGAAAAACTGCTGGCTGCCACCGATGCCGAGCTGGAGCAGAAGCGCCGCCGTGCCGAAGAAACCATGGCGGTGGAGCGTGCCAACGCCCTGCGGGATATGAAGAGCGAGATCGCCACTTTGGTGATAGATGCCGCGGCCAAGGCGGTAGGCGACAGGAACACCGAGCAGCAGGACAGAATGCTGTACGATAAGTTTATCGCGGAAGCAGGTGAAGCACATGGCGGCAAGATCCAGTGACGGCAAGCTGCAGGAGCTGCTGGGTACCCTGAAGACGGACGGCGTAGAGGCGCTGGACCAGCTGATGGATGCCTATGAGGAGCGCCGGGCCGAACGCGCGAGCCGTCAAAAAGCGATCCTGCGGTATGTGACCCCCCCGACTGCCGAGCAGCTGGCGCAGATCCGGGAATTTTTGCGGAAGAAGTACGAAAACGAAGAGCTGCCGCTGGAGCTGGTGGAGGATAAAAGCCTGCTGGGCGGCTTCTGCATCACGGTGGGCAGCGAGGAATACGACTGGAGCATGAAGGGCCGCCTGACCCAGATGAGAAACCGTCTGACCCAGACGCCCCAGATGCTTTCCGATTCCAGCGAGGTCATTGACCTGCTGCGCACCGAAATAGACGCGGCCGCCTTTGACGGCAAGGACCACGAGGTGGGCGCGATCCTGCGGGTGGGCGACGGCGTTGCCACCGTTTCCGGCATCCGGCATGCCGCTTACGGCGAGATCGTGCAGTTTGAAAGCGGCGTAAAAGGTATGGTACAGGATATCCGCCGCGAGGAGACCGGTATCATCCTGCTGGGCAGCGAAAAGGGCCTTTTGGCCGGCGGACGGGTGGTGCGCACCGAGCGGCGGGCCGGTGTGCCGGTGGGCGAGGCCTTCCTGGGCCGCGTGGTGGATGCCATGGGCACCCCCATTGACGGCAAGGGCGAGGCGGTGCCGGCCGGTTACCGCCCCATTGAAAACGCCGCCCCCGGCATTAAGGACAGAAAGTCCGTTTCGGTCCCGATGGAGACCGGTATTCTGGCCATCGACAGCATGTTCCCCATTGGCCGGGGACAGCGTGAGCTCATCATCGGCGACCGGCAGACCGGTAAGACCTCTATCGCCACTGATACCATCCTGAACCAGAAGGGCAAGGGTGTTATCTGCATCTATGTGGCCATCGGGCAGAAGGCCTCTACCGTGGCCAAGGTGGTTTCCACCCTGCAGAACCACGGGGCCATGGAGTATTCCATCGTGGTTTCGGCCACGGCCAGCGATCCGGCCTCCCTGCAGTACATTGCCCCCTATGCCGGTACCGCTATGGCGGAGTACTTTATGTATCAGGGACGGGATGTCCTCATCATCTACGATGACCTTTCCAAGCACGCGGTGGCTTACCGTTCGCTGTCGCTCATCCTGGAGCGCAGCCCCGGTCGTGAGGCCTACCCCGGCGATGTATTCTACCTGCACAGCCGCCTGCTGGAGCGCAGCAGCCGCCTGACCCCCGAAATGGGCGGCGGCTCCATCACCGCGCTGCCCATTATTGAAACGCAGGCCGGTGATGTATCGGCTTATATTCCCACCAATGTTATTTCCATCACCGATGGTCAGATCTATCTGGAGACCAATCTCTTTAATGCGGGCCAGCGTCCGGCCGTTAATGTCGGCCTTTCGGTTTCCCGCGTGGGCGGCGCCGCCCAGACCAAGGCCATGAAAAAGGCCAGCGGTTCTATCCGTATTGATCTGGCGCAGTACCGTGAGATGGAGGTCTTTACACAGTTCAGCAGCGACCTGGATGACACCACCCGGGAGCAACTGGCCTACGGCAAGGGCCTGATGGAGGTGCTGAAGCAGCCGCTGTACCGTCCGCTTTCGATGGCGGAGCAGGTCATCACCCTGGTGGTGGCAACGGCCAAGGGCTTCCTGGAGGTGCCGCTGACCGAGATAAAGGCATATCAGATGGGACTTTTGGACTATGTGCGGGAGAACCACAGCGAGATCATTGCAGCGCTGGAGGAAACCAAAGCGCTGGACGATACGCTGCGGCAGGCGATCCTGACGGCGGCCGAAGAGTACAAGGGCAGGTGATGGTATGGCAAGCGCAAGAGATATCCAAAGCCGCATAAAAAGCGTGCAGGATACCATGAAGATTACCAACGCCATGTACCTAATCTCCTCCACCAAGGTGAAAAAGGCCCGCCGGGCCCTGACCGAAGCGCTGCCGCACTTTGAGCAGTCGGAGGAGCTGATCGCGGAGATCCTGCGGGACCTGCCGGAGCTGGAGGACCGCTATTTTGGCACCGGGGAGCCGATCCTCGGCGGCAAAAAGGGGTATCTGGTCATCAGCGGCGATAAGGGACTGGCCGGCGCCTATAACCACAACATTTTGAAATTTGCTGAGGGCGTGCTGCAGAAGGAAACAGACCCTGCCGTATGCGTGGTGGGGCGGCTGGGTGCCCTGGCGCTGCAGAAATTGGGCTACGCGGTGGACCGGAGCTTTATCGGAATGGCGCAGCAGCCCAGCGTGGAGCGCACCAGGAGAATAGCGGCCATGATGTGCCAGAGATTCATGAGCGGGGAGCTCAGCGAGGTCTATGTCATCTACACCCGCATGGAGGAGCATGGCGAGGAGGCCACCCCCCGGCTGCAGAAGCTGCTGCCCCTTTCGGCGGAGGCTTTCCGGCCCGGAGAGGGCAAGCCCCAAAAGCCGCAGCAGGTGAACTACCTGCCGAATGCTGGGGCGGTGCTGGGTTCCATTGCCCCCAACTATGTGACGGGTTACCTGTTCGGGGCGCTGGTGGAGGCCTTTTGCAGTGAAGAAAACGCCAGAATGCTGGCAATGAAATCCGCGACGGATAGTGCTGCCGATATGCTGCGGGAGCTTTCCGTCATCTATAACAGTGTGCGGCAGGCCGCCATTACCCAGCAGATCGTAGAGGTAGCGGGCGGCGCCAAAGCACAGAAAAGGAAGAAAACATCATGATGAAAGGGATTATTACAGAGGTGCAGGGGCCTGTGGTGGATGTCTTGTTCCCCGAGGGCCAACTGCCCTTCATCAAGGATGCGCTGACGGTGCAGAACGGCGAGCAGAAGTGCGTGATGGAGGTGGCCCAGCATATGGGCGGCAACATCGTGCGCTGCATCATGCTTTCCCCCAGTGAGGGGCTGTGCCGCGAGATGGAGGTCACCGCCGAAGGCGGCGGCATCCAAGTGCCGGTGGGCGACCGTACCCTGGGGCGGCTCTTTAATGTGACTGGTGAGATTATTGATGGCGGCGAGCCGCTGCCGGAGGGGGAGAAGTGGTGCATCCACCGCGACCCGCCCGGCTTTGCCGACCAGAGCCCCGTGGTGGAGATCCTGGAGACCGGCATCAAGGTCATTGACCTGCTGGCCCCCTACGCCAAGGGCGGTAAAATCGGCCTTTTTGGCGGCGCGGGCGTAGGCAAAACAGTGCTTATCCAGGAGCTGATCACCAATGTAGCCACCGAGCATGGCGGCTATTCCATCTTTACCGGCGTGGGAGAGCGCTCCCGCGAGGGCAATGACCTGTGGACCGAGATGGGCGAAAGCGGGGTGCTGAAAAAGACCGCGCTGGTCTTTGGCCAGATGAACGAGCCGCCCGGGGCCAGAATGAGAGTGGGCCTGACCGGACTGACCATGGCGGAGTACTTCCGCGATGTGGAGCACCAGGATGTGCTGCTCTTCATCGATAACATTTTCCGTTTTGTGCAGGCCGGCAGCGAGGTTTCCGCCCTGCTGGGGCGGATGCCCAGTGCCGTGGGCTATCAGCCTACCCTGGCCACCGAGCTGGGTGAGCTGCAGGAGCGCATCGCCTCCACCCATGACGGGTCCATTACCTCGGTGCAGGCGGTATATGTACCGGCCGATGACTTGACCGACCCCGCCCCCGCGACGACCTTTGCCCACCTGGATGCGACTACCGTACTTTCCCGTAAGATCGTGGAGCAGGGTATTTACCCGGCGGTAGATCCGCTGGAATCCACCTCCCGTATATTGGAGGCAGACATTGTGGGGCAGGAGCACTACGAAACGGCGAGAGCCGTGCAGAAGATCCTGCAGAAGTACAAGGAATTGCAGGATATCATAGCGATCCTGGGTATGGAGGAGCTTTCCGACGAGGATAAGGTGACCATTTACCGGGCGAGAAAGATCCAGAAGTTCCTTTCGCAGCCCTTCCATGTGGCGGAAAACTTTACCGGCGTACCGGGCAAGTATGTCCCCGTCCGGGATACCATCCGTTCCTTTAAGGCCATCATCGACGGTGAGATGGACGAATACCCCGAGTGGGCGTTCTTCAATGTCGGCACCATCGAGGATGTCATAGAAAAGGCCAAGCAAGGCGTGTAACGACCGGAAAGGAGAGGTGCCAAAATGGAGACCTTTACCCTGAAGGTGATCGGGTTTTCCCGCGTCTTTTACGAAGGGGAGGCGGTGCAGGCCCAGCTGCCGATCCAGGATGGTTCGATGGGCATTATGGCGCACCATGAGGCTGCGGTCATCGGCATTGTGCCGGGGACGATGCGGCTGCAAACGCCGGACGGCGAGTGGCAATCCGCCGTGGTGGATGCGGGCTTTGCCCGGGTGGGCGAGAATACCGTATCGGTGATGGTGGAAGAGGTGCTGCGGCCCGAGGAAATCGACGAGGAGCGCGAGCGCCGGGCGCTGGCGGAGGCGCAGGAAGAGCTGCGCCAGAAGCACAGCGTGCTGGAGTGCCAGAACGCCGAGATGACCATTCTGCGGAGCCTGGCCAGGCTGCACGCTAAGGAAATTTTTCTTTCGTAATATTATGATTTTAAGTGACGAAAAGGGAGCTGCCTGCTGGAAAGCGGGCGGCTCCCGTGCTATACTGGGGAAGAAGAAAAGCCTGCGAAGGAGGGGCGGCGGAGCCGCCGGCCCCGCAGGGGCCGGTGACCCGCGCGCCCGCAGGGCGCGCGGGGGCGGGGCGGAGCCCCGCAGCTCCGCCGCAAATGGGGGCCCAGCAGGAAGTAGAGGAGGAGAAAAAGCGATGAGTATATTCTGCTGCCCAAGCTGCCAAAAGCCGCTGTGCCGGGAAGAGCGCCGGCTGGTGTGCCCAGCGGGGCATAGCTTTGATGTGGCGAGGAGTGGGTATGTGAACCTGCTGCTGAGCCAGCAGACCGGCCGGAAGCACCACGGGGATGACAAGCGGATGGTGAAGGCGAGGAGCGCCTTCCTGGAGCGGGGATACTATGACCCGATGCGGCAGGAGCTGATAAAGCAGGGCCTGGCGGCGGCAAGGCAGGAGATGACGGTGCTGGACGCGGGCTGCGGTGAGGGCTACTATACCGCGGAGATGGCCAAAACGCTGCGGGAGAGGGAATACCGGCCGAAGGTGGCGGGAATCGATATTTCCAAGGCGGCGCTGCAGGAGGCGGCCAAGCGGGATAGGAAGACCGAATACGCAGTAGCCAGCTGTTTTCATCTGCCGGTGGCGGGAGAAAGCGTGGACCTGCTGCTTTCGGTCTTTGCACCGTACTGTGGGGAGGAATTCCTGCGGGTGCTGAAGCCGGACGGGCAGTTTATCATGGTCATTCCTTTGGAAAATCATCTGTACGGGCTGAAGGAGGCCATCTACGAAAAGCCGTATCGCAACGAGGTAAAGCCGTATGAGCTGGAGGGTTTCCGACTGGTAGACTGCCGGGAGCTGCGGTATGAGATGACGGTGCGAGGACAGGAGATTGAAAGTCTTTTTATGATGACGCCGTACTACTACAAGACCGGGGCGGCGGACCAGCAGAAGCTGCTGGCGAAAACGGAGCTGACGACGCCGGTGGAATTTGCGGTGCTGAGATATGAAAAGAAGTAGGATGCAGGGGTAAGAGGAGAGCCGAAGACGGCCCGCAGGGCAATTCGTCCGCAGGACGAATTCGGCGGCCGGGGGCCGCCTGCGGCGCCGGAACGGCGCCGGCCCTGCGGGCCGTATCCCGGATGCGGCAGGGACTGGCGAAGAAGAAAAATGCCATGGCAGAAAGCTGCCGAAACAAGTAAATCAAGGCAAAAAATCATTCCCGGTAGGTGCTGCATGATACACCCGCCGGGAATGATTCGTATAAAAAAGGAGTAAGGATGGCAAATTAACCGCCGAGGTAGGCTTTTTGCACCTGATCGCTGGCCATCAGCTCGGCGCCGGTACCGGAAAGAACGATGCGGCCGGTTTCCAGGACATAGGCCCGGTCGGCGACCTCTAGGGCGGCCTGAGCGTTCTGTTCGACCAGGAGAATGGTGGTGCCGGAAGCGTGCAGCTCCCGGATGATTCCGAAGATTTGCTCCACCAGGATGGGCGCAAGACCCATGGAGGGTTCATCCAGCATGAGCAGCTTGGGGTGGCTCATCAGGGCGCGGCCCATGGCCAGCATCTGCTGCTCGCCGCCGGAAAGGGTACCGGCGATCTGTTTACGGCGTTCCAGCAGGCGAGGGAAACGCTGGTAAACACTTTCCAGGTCTGCCTCGATGCCGGAGGAGGGCTGGGAAAAGGCGCCCATCTCCAGATTTTCCTGCACCGTCATCTGCAAAAACACATGGCGGCCCTCCGGGACCTGGGCCAGGCCCATGCCCACCAGCTTGTGGGCGGGGACGCCGTGCAGATTTTTTTCGTGGAAGAGGATAGAGCCGGAACGGGGATGCAGAAGCCCCGAAACGGTATTCAGAATGGTGGATTTACCGGCGCCGTTGGCGCCGATGAGGGTGACGACCTCGCCCTCGTGGACCTCAAAGGAAACGCCCTTAACGGCGTGGATGCTGCCGTAATAGACATGGAGATCACTGACTTTCAGCATTTCACTCATGGGTTACGCCTCCTTTTTACGGCCCAGGTAGGCCTCGATGACCTTGGGATCGGACTGGATATCTTCCGGGGAGCCCTTGGCGATGATGCGGCCGAAGCTGAGCACGGCGATGCCCTCGCAGATATTCATAACAAGGCTCATATCGTGCTCGATGAGGAGCACGGCGATCTTGAAGGTATCACGGATGGTGCGGATATTTTCCATCAGCTCTGCCGTTTCGGAGGGGTTCATGCCCGCGGCGGGCTCATCCAGCAGCAGCAGACAGGGGTTGGCAGCCAGGGCACGCAGGATCTCCAGCCGGCGCTGGGCGCCGTAGGGCAGGCTGCCTGCCTTGGCATTCGCAAACTGCTCCATGTGGAAGATGGAGAGCAGCTCCATGGCGCGCCCGTGGGCGATGCGCTCGCCTTTCCAGAAGGAGGGCAGGCGGAAGATGCCGCTGGCCATATTGTACTTGATCTGGCTGCTCATGGCGACGGTGATGTTTTCCTCCACCGTCAGCTCCGAAAACAGGCGGATATTCTGGAAGGTACGGGCGATGCCGGCGCGGTTGACCTGCGCGGTGGTCATGCCATGGATATCCTTGCCATCCAGCAGGATGGTGCCGTGGGTGGGCTGATAGACCTTGGTGAGCAGATTGAAGATGGTGGTCTTACCGGCGCCGTTGGGGCCGATGAGCCCGGCGATCTCGGTGCGGCCGATGGTAATATCGAAGTTGTCGACTGCTTTCAGTCCGCCGAAGGTCACGCCCAGATCGATGCACTCCAGGATGGGGCTGACCTTGGCATCCCGTTCCGGCAGGAGGGCAACGCTGCGGTTGACCGGGACCAGCTTGGTTTTATTGTGGGTCTTGACAGACATTTAGGCGCCCTCCTTCTGCAGAGATTTTTCTTTTTTCTTTTTGGCGCGGCGCAGCAGCTCGGCCGGGGAGATGCGGTGGAAAAATTCCTTCATGGTGGGATTATTGGTGGCCAGCATGACGATGATGAGGACGATGGCATAGAGAAGCATCCGGTAATCGGCAAACTCACGCATGGCCTCCGGCAGGGCGGTAAGCACAATGGCGGCGATGATGGAGCCCGGGATGCTGCCCATGCCGCCCAGTACCACGATGACCAGGATCTCGATGGACATGTTGTAATCGAAGGTGGCTGCCTTGACATTGGCGAAGAAGTGGCCGTACAGCACGCCGGCTGCCCCCGCGAAGAACGCGGCCAGCATGAAAACCATGAGCTTGTAGCGGGTAACATCAATGCCGACCGATTCGGCGGCGATGCGGTTATCCCGGATGGCCATGATGGCGCGGCCCTGCTTGGAGCGCTTGAGGTTCATCATGACAAGAACGGTGAGCAGCACCAATATGACAGCGTAGGGCAGGAGTTTTTTTGCATTGGAATAGATGGGGTTGGTATTGAGGCCCAAAGCGCCGCCGGTAAAATCAAGATTGGTGATGATGTTCTTGATGATCTCGCCGCAGGCCAAGGTGACAATGGCAAGATAGTCGCCCTTGAGCCGCAAGGCGGGCAGACCGACCGCAAGGCCAAAGAGCGCCGCTACCAGGCCGCCAATGACCATGGAAAGAGGCAGGCGGACCGCCATGGGGAGGACATCCACCAAGGCGATGGACAAAAGACAGCCGGAGAAAAGACCCACCGACATGAACCCGGCGTGGCCCAGGGAAAGTTCCCCCAAAAGGCCGACAACGAGATTGAGCGAGACCGCCAGCACGATGTAGACTGAAATGGGGATGATCATATTGGAGAACTGGCGGGTGAGACTGCCGCCATACAGCAGGTAGGCGACCACAGCGTAAACCGCTGCGACCAGGATGAAGGTCAGAAGATCGCCGGAAAATTTGAATTTTTTCTGTTTCATCTTCTTACACCTTCTCATTCATTGTTTTACCCAAGAGGCCGGTGGGCTTGACCACCAGGACCAGGACCAGAACGCCAAAGACGATGGCATCTGCCCAGAGGGTGGAAATATAGGTTTTGGAGAGCTGCTCGATGATGCCGAGCAGGATGCCGCCCAGCATAGCGCCGGGCACCGAGCCGATACCGCCGAATACGGCTGCCGTAAAGGCCTTGATGCCGGGCATGGCGCCGGTGGTGGGCTTGATGTAGACATAGGACATGCCATAGAAGATGCTGGCGACAGCGGCCAGCGCCGAGCCGATGGCGAAGGTAATGGAAATGGTGCGATTGACGCTGATGCCCATGAGCGCCGCGGCGGCTTTATCCTCGCTGACGGCCCGCATGGCCTTGCCCATACGGGTGCGGTTGATGAAGAAGGAAAGCACCACCATGATGAGCGCGGTGACCAGCAGGGTAAGGATGGTGACACCATCGATGGTGACGCTGCCGATGGTGACCTGGCCCAACTGCACAATGGTGGGATAGGCCTTCTGCTGGGAACCGAAAAGGATCAGGGCGAGGTTCTGCAAAAAGTAGCTGACACCGATGGCAGTGATGAGCACGCTGAGGGGCGGCGCCTGGCGCAGCGGCTTATAGGCCAAAAATTCGATGAGGACGCCGAGCAGCGCACAGATAAGGATGCTGAGCAGCACGGCGATGAGGGGCGGCAGGCCCATCTGCGCAACGGCGATGATGCCGGCGTAAGCGCCGATCATGATGATATCGCCGTGGGCAAAGTTCAGCATCTTGGCGATGCCGTACACCATGGTGTAGCCCAGCGCGATGAGGGCGTAAATGCTGCCCAGACTGAGTCCGCTGATTAAGGTTTGGATAAAGTGAGTCATGGTAAGTTCAATCCTTTAATAAGTAGGCTTGCTCCTCCGGACAGGAGACCTGCCCGGAGGGAGCCGCTTTGAGGAGATAGAGATAAGAAAGAAAAATGAAGAATGAAGAATGAAGAATGAAGATAGCTTAATGAATTAATCCTGAGAATCGAACAGGGTGCCGACACCATCGTAGTAGAGGATAGCGCTGGCGGGCTTATTGGTGTTGCCATCGGCGGTCCAGGTCATGATGCCGGTAACACCCTCGACGGTGAGGGAGGTAAGAGCGGAAGCGAGTGCTGCGCCGCTGGTGGAGCCGGCCTTTTCGACGGCAGCCTTGATGACATAGATGGCATCATAGGCATCGGCGGCGAACTGATCGGGGGTAGCGCCGTAGGCTTCCTGATACTTCTTGACGAAGCTCTGAACATTCTCTGCGGGGTTATCGGCGGCGAAGGGGGTGAGCATCAGAACATTGTTGGCGAGGGAAGTATCCTGCTCGACCTTGCCGAGGATGCCATCGAGACCATCGGCACCGAAGAAGTAAACATCATCGGCGAACTTGCCATGGGCCTGGGTGAGGAAAGTGGAGGCTTCCTCCGCGTAAAGGGGGATAAATACCAGCTTGACACCGGAGGAAACCAGCGCGCTGACCTGAGTGGAGAAATCGGTATTGGTGGAGGAGGTGAAGGTCTGGGTCTCGGCGATGGTGATGCCCAGCTCGCCGCACTTCGCTACGAAAGCATTATACAGACCGACGGAATAATCGTTATCGCTTTGATAGAGGATGCCAACGGTATCGACCATGTTGTTATCCTTGATGTACTGGGCAGCGGCAGCGCCCTGATAGGAATCGTAGAAGCAGACGCGGAAAGCCTTATCGTTGCCATCGATGCACTTATCGGCGGAGCCGGAGGGGGTGATCAGCAGGACATCATCATCACGGGCAGCGGCAACAACGGAGGCATTCTCACCGGAGAGAACGCAGCCGAGGGAAACCTCCATGCCCCAGTCCATCAGCTTGCCATAGGCATTGACAGCGCTTTCGGACTCGCCCTGGGAATCCTGATAGCTGAGTTCGATCTGCTTGCCGGCAATGCCGCCAGCCTCGTTGATCTCCTTGACGGCCAGTTTAGCGCCGTTCTTTTCGGACAGACCGTAGTTGGCATAGGCGCCGGTGAGGGGGCCGATGCCGCCGATCTTGACAGTGGTGGCGTCGGGGGTATCATTGCCGCCGTTGTTGGCGGGTTCGCCGCCGCAGGCGGCCATGGCCAGAACCATGAGAACGGCCATCATCATGCACAGAAACTTTTTCATTTTGTTTTACTCCTTTGCTTTTGCTAATTTAGAACATATATACAAAAAACGGCCCCGCCGTTTGGCAGAACCGCTTACTGTATCGGGAATAGTTAATGCAAATTCATTCCAAGAACGGCCAATATGAACGGCATCATAATCAGCAGGGGCAGTCGAATAATGCCCAGCAGGCTAATAATGACGGCAACAAAAATGGACGCCATAACCATGGCGCCCATAATAATGACGATATTGGCAGAGCTGGCAGAAGCGGCGCAGGCAGAAGAAGCCTCTGTGCATGCAGAAGCGAAGTGATGATTCTGATGAGCGGTAACGAACTTCATCATGCCGGGGCTCCTTTCCTTCACCGCTGGGGTGAATCATTGTTTCGATGGTGCAATTTTAGCGCTTTAGTTTGCTGCTGTCAAGGCTAAAAAACTGACAAATGCACACAGGAAAACCGATAAAATTTTCGACAACAGGGAGAAAATACACAAATAGGGGGAGATTTGTACTGCTTTATGTGAAGAAAATTTATCGAGCGCTAAGAAACCATAAATATTATTGTGGGAAGTCATCCAGCCGGTGGAGGACTTTTTTGAGGAAGAACAGCGAGGAAATAAGGCAGACGACCTCCGCGATGGGGAAGGCCAGCCAGACATCCTGCAGCACGCCGGTAAGGGAGAACAGGTATGCCACCGGGATGAGCACGATGAGCTGACGCCCCAGCGAGACCAGCATGCTGTATATGCTTTTACCCAGGGCCTGGAACACGCTGCTGGCAACGATGCTGACAGCGGCCAGCGGGTAGGTGAAGGAGGTGATGCGGAAGGCCGGGATGCCGATGGCGATCATGGCTTCGGAGGCATCGAACAGGCGGAGCAGCGGTACCGGCAGGAAGAAGAATGCGGCCCAGCCCAGCAGCATGATGGTGACAGCGGTGATGGTGGAGGTGCGGATGGCCTGATGGATGCGGCCGCGGTTGCGGGCACCGTAATTGTAGGCGACGATGGGAACAACGGCATTATTGAGGCCGAAGAGCGGCATAAAGAAAAAGCTGTTGAGCTTGAAGTAGACGCCGTAGACCGCCGACGCGGTGGTGCTGAACGCCAGCAGGATCTGATTCATGAGGTAGGTGGTGACCGAGCCGATGGCGGTCATCAAAATGGAGGGGAAGCCAATGGAATAGATCTCGCCGATGAGGGGAAAATTGAAACGGATCTTTTTGAGATTGACACGGACATCGGTATTGTGCTTTTGATTGAGGACAATGCCAAGCACTGCGGCGACCAATTGACCGATGATGGTAGCATAGGCAGCGCCCCGGACACCCATAGCAGGGCAGCCGAGGAGGCCGAAGATCATAATGGGATCGAGGATGATATTGATGATGGCGCCGATGCCCTGAATGAACATGGTGATGAGGGTTTGGCCGGTGCCCTGCAGCATCCGCTCGGTGGTGATCTCCACAAAGATGCCGATGGAGCCGATGCAGACGATGGAAAGATACTGGGCGCCGTATTCCGCGATGATGGGGGAAACACCCTTCTGCATGGAGAAGTAGAGCTGAGAGCCGAAAACCCCGAACAGCGCGAATACTACGGCGGTGCAGATGGAAAGCAGCAGGCCAACATTAGCGACTTCCTCGGCGGCCTCGCGGTTTTTCTCGCCCAGGCGGCGGGAAAGCAGGGCATTCATACCCACGCCGGTGCCGGTGGCAAAGGCGATCATGAGGTTCTGAACGGGGAAGACCAGCGAAACGGCGGTGAGAGCATCCTCACTGATGCGGGAGACGAAGATGCTATCGACGATATTATAAAGGGCCTGGATGAGCATGGAGATGATGAGCGGCAGGGCCATATTAAAAATGAGCTTTTTGACCGGCATTGTCCCCATTTTGTTTTCTTTTGGCATGGAATTGACGGACATGACGACCTCCGTAAAAGTATTTTTGCACAAATAGCAGACTTAACTTATAGTATACTATTACTAAATGAGAATGTCAACGAAAGGGAAAAAGGAGGGAAAACCGTACCGGTTGGCAGAAAAATGTCCCCTGCTGTTCCCGGAAAGGAGCGGCAGGGGAAATATTTTTGTGCTTTTACAAGGTGACAAGGTTCCGGAGAACTTCGACCATCTTTTCCAGCGAACGGACGGGGATAAATTCGTGGATGGAGTGGAAATTGAGACCGCCGGTGGAGAGGGGAGCCCAGGAAATGAAGAAATAGGGCAAAGGACAAAGAGAAAGGGCCAGCCGGGGAGACAATTCCGGCTGGCCCCAAAAGAGAGAGGGAAAACCTGTTACTTTTCGAGTTCCTTCATGCACTTTGCAAGGAAGGCATCAAAGTTTGCGATGATCTGATCGAAGGGCTGAGAGGCATCATCGAGCCCCAGACCATAGAACGGAGGCATGGGTAGGCCACGATCGCGGATCGCCTTTTGCATTTCATCGACAAAAACGCCGACACCTTCGATAACAGCATTGCCGTAATCCAGAGGAGCCTCAGGGGGGCCGCCCCAGTTTTCATCCCAACTGGTCAGCCCGCAACCGCAGGTGGGGGAACCATCACAGCACAGCACTGCTACGGTATCATAATCCATCTGCATGTAGGAGTACATATAGTCTACTTCCTTTTCCGCCAGCTGACGGCAGTGACGGCGGAAGCCAACATTGTCATAAAGATTCTTGGTGTGCTGCCAGCGCTGGATGCCAAGGTATAGGGTTTCGGGGCAATCCATCTGCTGTACGCCCAGATCGTATTTAGCAAGGATATCAATAAATTCCTTGCTGAAGCCACCGTAGCGTGCCAGCGGAAGCACCTTATTATTGGTATTCAGTAGGCAGCTGGAGCAAAAGACGATCTTTTTGCTGCGGTTGTCATTTTTATTGTTCATTGCCATAAGATTTGCCTTCCTTTGCTTAGAGGTTTTCCGCGGTGAGGCGGAAGTCGATATTTTCCTGCTTGCCCTCGAATTCCAGTGTGCGGCGGGCGGGTACCGTGCGGCAGACGACGCAGCCATGGCGAATGACATAGAGACATTCACTTTGCAGGCGGATAGCGTCAAACTCGCTTTCGGCGTCCAGTACGATCATATTGGCGGGATTGCCAACGGCGAGACCATAGCCCGTAAGGCACATAGTGCGGGCGCTGTTGCAGGTGATCATATCAATGAGCTGGGCGACCTGCGGATAGCCGCTGAGTTGGGCGTAGTTCATCAGCAGGGCGGCACCGGCAAGCGGTGAGCCCTTGCCCATGGGATACCACGGATCCATGATGTCATCGCTGCCGATGCAGACATTGATGCCATTGGCCAGGAGCTCATCCACGCGGGTGTGCCCGCGGTGACGGGGGTAGCCGTCGGTGCGGTTTTGCAGGCAGGAGTTGGCGAAGGGATTGGTGACCATGTTCATTTGGGCTTTTTTGAGGAAGCCTATGAGCTTGAACGCGAAGTCATTATTGTAATTGTGCATGGCGGTGGTATGGCTTGCCGTAACACGGCCCTGCATTCCACGGACAATTGTTTCCCGTGCCATTGCCTCCACAAAGCGGGACTGGTCATCGGTATTTTCATCGCAGTGGATATCGATGAGCGCACCGTATTTTTCCGCGAGGTCAAAGACAAACTTGACATCGCGCAGGCCGTCCTCAGGGCTGTACTCCATGTAGGGTAGGCCGCCAACGGCATCGCAGCCCAGCTTCATGGCGTTTTCCATCAGGTCGGTGTGACCCTTTTCGGTGAAGATACATTCCTGAGGAAACGCGACGATCTGAAGATCGACGAGGTCCTTCATTTCCTCACGAACCTCCAGCAGCGCTTCCACCACAGTACCAGTCGGCTCGGTGGCATCTGCATGGGTGCGCAGGAACATGGAACCATTGGCGACTTCCCACTTGATGACATCGCGGGCGTTTTTCTTGATGGTCTCCTTGGTAAGACCCTGCATGCGCTCGCCCCAGATGTTGATGCCCTCGATGAGGGTGCCGCTCATATTGTAGCGGGGCTTGCCGACGCTGAGGACAGCATCCAGATGCAGATGGGCATCGCAGAACGGGGCGGAGACCAGCTTGCCGGCGACATCAATGATCTCATCGGCAGGGTAAGAAAGCCCGCCCCCGATCTCGGCAAAGACACCGTCCTTGATGTAGAGATCGGTGAGCTCCTGATGACCGCGCATTCTGGCGTTTTTGATGAGAATAGTGCTCATAGTTTAGTTACCGCCTTTCTCCATGGATCATTTCTTATCGGCGACCAGATAATACAGGATACCGATGACGAGGAAGGTGGGAATGCAGGAACCAAGAACCGGCCAAAAGTAATAGAGCATGTTGTACATAACGGCACCGATGAGCCAGATGATGATGGCCTTCCAGTTAAAGCCGCCCTTGAACCAGTACTTGGAGGTGCTATCCTCTGCCAGCATTTCCTCGGGAACCACCTTCTGCTTCTTGATGAGGAAGTAATCCACCAGCATGATAGCGATAAGCGGAACAAAGATGGAGCCGACGATGGTGAGGAAGCTGATGAAATGACCAATGAGGTTGGGGATCAGCGCGATACCGGTCATAACGATGCCGCCGATGCCGATGATCTGCCAGGGCTTCGCCTTGGGCCAGACATTGACGAAGGAAATGGAGGCGGAGTAGAGGTTCATAACATTGGTGGTAACGGAGGACAGCACGATGATGAGCAGCGCGGGAATACCAAGCCCCAGAGAAAGCAGCATATCAACAGGGTTGGCATTGCCGGTGGTCATATAGGAGATGCCGCCCACGAACATGAAGCCCGCAGCACCGGCGAGAGAACCGATGAGGGTGCCCCAGCTGGAGGAGGACTTGCTTTTGGCGTAGCGGGTGTAGTCGCAGACCATGGGCCCCCACGCGAAGGCGTTGCTGGCGACGATATCAAGACCGGCAAGCAGACCGATGGCGGCGACAGGCTGATAATTGGTGATGCTGCTCCAGCCGTAGTTCTTGATGATGAGAATGGCGGAAACAACTGTGAGAATAGCCAGCAGCGGAACGGAAACACGCTGCAGCCAGGTAATGGAACGCACACCGTAGGCGGTGATGACGAGCTGAACGATGCCGGTGACAATGATCCACAGGGCAAGGTTCTCAAAGCCGGTCATTGCCTTGATGATGCTGTTGATAGAAGCGCCGCAGATGACGGTGACATTGGCGCCCCAGCCCAGCAGCTGAATGCCGTTGGCGACGGAGGGCAGATAGGAGCCCTTAACGCCGAAGGTCATGCGGGTGGCAGCCATGGTGGGGATACGAACATTGAAGCCGATGACGCCCAGCGCCAGCAGAGGCAGGAATACCAGAATGTTGCCGGCGATGAGAATGAGTATCATTTTGCCGAAGCCCAGCTCCGCCAGCGAGCCGCCGATCATCAGACGGGGGACGGCGACATTGGCACAGAACCAGATGAATGCCATATCCCACAGACCGGTTTTCTGCTCGGTCAATGGGGTTACGACCAAGCCTTCCTTTTCTAACTTCATAAAACTACACTCCTCAAATATTCTTGAATCTTTCTATTATTTGAACACTGTTTTGTGCGCGCGCCACACATTACAGTTTCATGTTACCGTCAACATTCGGGAGTGTCAAATGAGAAAAAGAGAATTTTGACTGAAATAGAACGGAAAAACATTGCTTTTTGGGCCGAAAAAGTGTATTATTTACGCAAATTGGACTTCACTGTTTCTGATTAAGGTAAAAATGGTGCTGGATTTCACAAATATGCCAAAAAATAAACAACAATTTGACGATTTTGAACAAGAGGAAGAGGTTATCAAAGGCAAGACAATGAAGCGGAAAGCACATGAAAGTGCTGTTTTACGCAAATTTTGACACCAAAAAAAGATTAGAGGAGGCTAAAACGGTAAACTGCACAAAAGCGATAACGAATTTTTGACAAAACGAGAGGGTGTGAAAAATATGGCGACCATTCAGGAGATCGCGAAGCGGGCGGGTACATCGGTGGCGACGGTGTCGCATGTCATCAACCGGACAAGGTTCGTCAGTGACGAACTGCGCGGCCGTGTGGAGCGGGCCATGGAGGAGCTGGGTGCGCCAAAGCAGGAGCGTGGGAAGATCACGGTGGGCTTTTTACTGCGCAACTATCGGTGCAGCTTTGCCGAGGACCTGATCGATGCCCTGCACTGTTGTGGGGATATCCACAACCGCGAGGAGCTTTCTCACCGTGTGGTGGGTCCCGGTGATATCGAGGTGGTATCGATTTTGGTAAAGACCGAGATGACCCTGCAAGAGCTGAAAACTTATCAGAAGCGCTATGGGTTGGACTACATCATACTGGACTACACGGTGCGGCTGGTGCAGACCCGCTATCACGAGACAGTGGAGGCACCCATCATCTTCCTGAACCACGACCCGAAGGTGTACCCGCGCTGCTACCACATCAACTTTGATTACCGTGCGGCGATGGTAGCGGCGCTGCGGCATATGGTCTCGCTGGGGCACCGCAACATTCTGGTTATCACACCCAAGGAGAACCCCTACACCAATCGGCTGGTGCTGGAGACATGCAAGCTGTTTTACAAGCAGAACCATATGGTATTTCCTAATGAAAACCTGGTGGAGATCGAGACTTACCTGTTCCGTACGCTGGCGCTGGAAAACCTGGACCAGGTATTGGGAACACTGCAAAGCCGCGGCATTACCGGCATTATTACCACTGAAATGATGGCGACGATGCATGTGGTGGATTACCTGCAGCATCAGGGCGTCACCATGCCGCAGGATATCTCCCTTTTGGCCATCGGGGATATCTTCCTTACCAAGTACCTGTTTTTTAACCGCACCCGTATCGATATGAGGATCATCGAAGTGGTGCAGGATATCATCAAAATAATAAAAGGGGACGGCGGGCAGCGGTTTTTCAGCATCTCGCCGGAGTTCATCACCGGGGACAGCACCAAGGCACTGGTTTTTGACCAGTTTGACCGCCCCGGCGCCAGTCAGCTTTCGCTGGAGCTTTCCGAGGCGGATATCCAAAAGGTGCGGGCGGGTGACTACAAGGTGTGCGTTTCCACCTATATGGAGACCACGCCGGTGAGCCATTCCAAGCTGGAGGGGCTGCGGGACGGCCTGAATACGCTGGGGATCCATCTGGTGCAAAAGACCGACGCCCACGGCAGCTATGAGATCCAGGAGCTGCAATTGCAGAGCTTTGCTGCGGCCAAGCCGGATGCGGTTATCTGCATCCCTAACCTGGATGAATGCAGTGTTTCGCCTTTCCGGAAGCACCTGCCCCGCCGCACAAAGGTGCTGTTTTCCTCCTGTGTGCCGATAGGCTTTACCGCGAACCAGTACGACTGCTGTATTGCCAGCAACATGGTGGAAAGCGGTAAGCAGGCCAGCTGGCTGCTGGGCAAATACATGACAGCGCACGGGCTGACCCATGCCGCCTACCTGTGCTACGGCGGAGATTCCCAGCCGGCGCGGCACCGTGATCGCAGTGCCATCAGCATATTGGAGGAGGAGTTCCCACTGATCACACTGGATAAGGTGGTGCAGTATACCGAGGAAACGCAGGCGTATACGATGATAAACGACCTGCTGCGGGAGCTGCCGCAGATAGAGGCGCTGTACATCAGCCAAAGCCGCATGGCCGAGGCTGTGCTGGGCGTTTTGCGGCTGCTGGGCAGGACAGATATCAAGGTGGTGACGCAGGGGGTGAGCAAGGAGGTTATAGACCAGCTGGACGACCACAGCAATGTTATCGGGGTGGTGGTGCCGAACAGCTATGAAATAGGACGGCTGCTGGCATACGCCTGTGCTCACTATTTTCTTGGAGTGGAGCCTGCCCCCTTTGTGGCGGTCGATCCAGTGGCTTTTACACCGCAGAATCTTTCCGGCGCATGGTTGAGCGTTATGAAAAATAAGCTGACATAAAAATTCCCCCTGCTGTTCCCGGAAAGGAGCGGCAGGGAGAATATTTTTGTGCTTTTACAGGGTGACAAGGTTCCGGAGAACTTCGACCATCTTTTCCAGCGAACGGATGGGGATAAATTCGTGGATGGAGTGGAAATTGAGACCGCCGGTGGAGAGGTTGGGGCAGGGGAGCCCCTCGTAGGAGAGACGGGCGCCATCGGTGCCGCCGCGGATGGCGACGATCTTGGGAGTGACGCCGGCCTTTTGCATGGCGGCTTCGGCGTTATGGATTAGGTACATATGGTCGGTGAGCTTTTCCTTCATATTGTAGTAGCTATCGGTCATATGCAGGGTAAAGGTGCCGGCACCGTATTTCTGATTCATAAAATCGGCAGTTTGCTGCATGAGCACCTTGCGGGTCTCGAACTTTTCCCGGTTGTGATCGCGGATGATGTAGGCCGCTTCGGCGGAGGATTCATCGCCCGACATTCCGCAGAGGTGGAAGAAGCCCTCATAGCCCTCGGTGTGGGCGGGAGTTTCGGCGGCGGGCAGCAGGCCGATAAATTCCGCCAGCAGCAGGGCCGCGTTCTTCATTTTGTTTTTGGCACTACCGGGGTGGATATTGAGCCCCCGCACCTTGACCGTCGCCGCCGCGGCATTGAAGTTTTCATACTCGATCTCGCCCAGCTCGCCGCCATCCACGGTATAGGCTTCCTTGGCAGGGAAGCGATCCATGCGGAAGCGGTCGGTGCCGCGGCCGATCTCCTCATCGGGGGTGAAGCAGACGGCAATGGGACGATGCTTTACCTCGGGGTGAGCCAGCAGGTACTCGCACAGGGTAACGATCTCCGCCACACCGGCTTTATCATCGGCGCCCAGCAGGGTGGTGCCATCGGTGACAATAAGCTCCTGGCCGATGTATTCCTCCAGGAAGGGATAATCGGTGGGGGAAAGGGTGGAAGCGCCCAGCTCCAGTACGCCGCCGGGGTAGGTGACAATGCGGGGCTTAATGTGATCGCCGCTGACGGCGGGACTGGTATCCATGTGGGCAATAAGGCCAAGGGCTTCGCCCTCGCCGGGGAGATAGCCGTAAACATAGCCATCGGCATCCTGCTCTACATCGGTAAGTCCCAGGGCTTTCAGTTCTTCAGCAATGGCAGCCCCCAGCACCAGCTGATTGGGGGTGGAGGGACAGGTCTCGCTCTTTTCATCGCTGTTGGTGCCGTAGCCCACATATTTTAAGAAGCGTTCGGTAATATTCATGGGATGAGCCTCCTTCGTTTATTTTAGGAATCCGTTGACGATCTCCCGCTCGGCTTCCTCTTCGGTCAGGCCGAGGGTCATCAGTTTGATGATCTGCTCACCCGCGATCTTGCCGATGGCGGCTTCGTGGATCAGGGCGGCATCAACATGGTTGGCGGTAAGGGCCGGGGTGGCGATGACGCAGGCCTTATCCATGATGATGGCGTCACATTCGCTGTGACCGGCGCAGGCATTGTTGCCATTGATGCTGCTGCGGAACTCCTGCTTGCTGTGGTCCCGTGCCACGCTGCGGCTTACCACATCGGTGCTGCAGTTCTCACCGTTCAGATCGATGGCAAAATCGGTGATGGCGTGTTGGTCGCCGGTGGTCATGATCTTTTCGTGCACCGTGAGGGTGGAGCCGGCTGCCAGGGTGCCGCCGGTTTTGCGCAGGGTGTCATCTACGCCGGCGATCTGGGTGGTCTCCATATCCATGGAAGCCCCTTCCTCCAGGTAGACAATGGTGGTGGGGTTCATTACCCGCTTGCCGCGGCCTTCGCCTTCGCCGTAGTGCTTTTCCACATAGCGTAGGTGGGCGCCTTTCCCCACATGGAAGGTATGGATGCCGTCGTGGGAGGTTTCCTCGGCCCCGGCGCAGTGAATGCCGCAGCCCGCGATGATGACCACATCGGCGTTTTCGCCAATATAGAAGTCATTATAGACCAAATCCTTAAGGCCGGTTTGGCTGACGACCACGGGAATGTGGACGCTTTCATTTTTGGTGCCGGGGGCGATGATAATATCGATACCGGGCTTATCGGTCTTGGTGACGATATTGATATGGGCGGTGGTATTGCGCCCGGCGGGGGCGCCGTTGGCGCGGATATTGTAGGCCCCGATGGGCAGGCTGTCGAGATCGGCGACCTCTTTCAGCAATCGTTTCTGGATTTCGTCAATCATGGTCAGCGCACCTCCTTGATGGGATCGGAAAGCATACTGCACACCGGCGGGGCGGTATCGATATTGCGCAGCAGGCGGGGGAGGACTTCCTCCCGGGGACCGCATTCCGCTAGGCGGCCATCCTTCAGCAGAACGATGGTATCGGCGATATTAAGGATACGCTCCTGGTGACTGATAATGAGGATGCTGCCGCGGGTCTGCTCGTACATCTTTTCAAAGACACGGATGAGATTCTGAAAGCTCCAAAGGTCGATGCCGGCTTCCGGCTCATCAAAGACCGAAAGGGCGGTGCCGCGGGCCAGTACCATAGCGATCTCGATGCGCTTTAATTCACCGCCGGAGAGGCTGGCATCCAACTCACGGTCGATATAATCCCGGGCGCAAAGACCAACCTCGCTGAGGTAGGCGCAGACTTCGGCGATATTGGCGTCCTTGCCGGCGGCCAGGTTCATCAGGTCGCCGACCCGCAGCCCCTTAAAGCGCACGGGCTGCTGAAAGGCGTAGCTGATGCCGCGGCGGGCGCGTTCGGTGATGGAAAGGGTGGTGATATCTTCGCCATCCAGCAGGATGCGCCCCGCGGTGGGGGTGTAAATACCGGCAATGATTTTGGCCAGGGTGGATTTACCGCCGCCATTGGGGCCGGTGATGGCCACAAAGCGGTCCTGGATCGTCAGGCTGATATCGTGCAGTATTTCACGGTTTTCTTCGGTTTCGTAGCTGATGTGTTGCAATTCCAGCATAGAATACTCCTTACATAATAAGAGATGGATGGGCCACAAATAAGACCTTACAAGTATAGTTTACACATTTTTGGGGCAAAGTGCAAGGCTGTGGGGGAAATTCTCCATAAAAAAGGAGCAATACTGTAATGCGGCGGGGGAAATGACGAGTTAGCATTGGCAAACTGCACAAGTTTTTTGTTAGCCAAGGCTAACTTGATGGTGGGAGTGACGAAAATGGGCGCACGCGGATTTTTTGGAGGAAAATCCATTGACAAGAGGGGATGATTTTTGTATTATAATGCATGGTTAGCAAGCGCTAACCGCAAAGTGACATCAGCCAAAAGAAAGACACCGGCTGAGGAACGGAGGACAAACAAATGATGCCTTTAAGCCTGGCGCAGGTAGGGGAAGAAAATATCATCAAGCGCATTGGCGGCAGCCCGGAGGTGAAGCGCCACCTGGAAAACCTGGGCTTTGTGGTAGGCGGTGAAGTGACTGTGGTAAATACCCTGGGCGGCAATGTGATAGTAAATGTAAAGGAAGCTCGTGTGGCCATCAGCAAGGAGATGGCAGTAAAAATAATGGTATAACGGCAGCAATGCCTTTTTACACTACAAAAGCAAAATGTGACAAGAAGGAGGAACCAGACGATGAAAAATCTGAAAGAGGCCAAGATCGGCGAGACCGTCCGTGTGGTAAAGATCCACGGCGAAGGCGCCATCAAGCGACGCATCATGGATATGGGCCTGACCAAAGGCGTTGAGGTTTATATCCGCAAGGTAGCGCCGCTGGGCGATCCCATCGAGGTAACGGTGCGCGGGTACGAGCTTTCTTTGCGCAAGGCGGATGCCGAACAGATAGAGGTAGAATAAGCAAGACCCGGCGGGAGACTGAATCCCGCATTTTTAACGACACATGGTTAGCGAGCGCTAATCAAGATCATCAGAAAGAGAGGCCATAACGCATGGATGTAAGAATTGCCCTGGCCGGTAACCCCAACAGCGGTAAAACTACCCTGTTCAATGCTCTTACCGGCTCCAACCAGTTTGTAGGCAACTGGCCGGGTGTTACCGTAGAGAAAAAGGAAGGTAAGCTGAAGAAGCACGAAGGCGTTACCATCACCGACCTGCCCGGCATTTATTCCCTTTCCCCCTATACCCTGGAGGAAGTGGTAGCCCGTAACTATTTGCTGGGAGAGCGCCCCGATGCCATCCTGAACATCATTGATGGTACCAACCTGGAGCGTAACCTGTACCTGACCACCCAGCTGACCGAGCTGGGCATCCCGGTCGTCGTCGCCATCAACATGATGGACCTGGTGAAGAAAAACGGCGATAAGATCAATGTAGAGGAACTGAGCCGCCAGTTGGGCTGCAAGGTGGTAGAGATCTCTGCCCTGAAGGGTACCGGCGTGATGGCTGCCGCCGAGGCTGCCATTGATGCCGCCAAGAACAGCAAGACCGTTCCGCAGCACACCTTCTCCGGCAGCGTAGAGCACGCACTGGCGCATATCGAGGAGGCCGCCGTGCACAATATGCCCGAAGAGCAGCAGCGCTGGTATGCCATCAAGATCTTTGAGCGTGATGATAAGGTGCTTTCCTCCCTGAATATCGATAAGGGAGTATTGGAGCACATCGAAAACGACATCAAGGCCGTAGAGACCGAAATGGATGACGATGCCGAATCCATCATCACCAACGAGAGATATATCTACATCGGCGAGGTCATTAAGGCCTGCTACAAGAAAAAGAATCACGGCGGTCTTTCCGCCTCCGATAAGATCGACCGCATCGTGACCAACCGCTGGTTGGGTCTGCCCATCTTCGCAGTCGTCATGTTCATCGTTTACTGGGTGGCCATGGTGGGCGTGGGCGCCCCCGCGACCGACTGGGCCAATGACGGACTGTTCGGCGATGGCTGGCACCTGCTGGGCATCGACGGCGGATACGGGAAGCTGGCCGAGGAATACGGCGATGCTTCGCTGATCGTGGATGGCTATGACGCCTACATCGAAGAAAATGGCTCTCTGGCCGCAGATGGCACCTTTACCTATGAGGTAGAAGATGAGGAAACCCTTGCTGTCTCCACCGAGACGGCGACCATGGCAGACTATGAAAAGGCCAAGGCGACCATCGAGAGGATCGGGGAGGAGCCCGACCCCGCTGATTACGGCGTATGGGTACCCGGTATTCCTGTACTGGTAGGTAATGCCCTGGAAGCTGCCGGCACTGCCGACTGGCTCTCCGGTCTGATTCTTGACGGTATTGTGGCTGGTGTCGGCGCCGTTTTGGGCTTTGTTCCCCAGATGCTGGTGCTGTTCCTGATGCTGGCTTTCCTGGAGGCCTGCGGCTACATGGCCCGTATCGCCTTCGTACTGGACCGTATCTTCCGTAAGTTCGGCCTTTCCGGTAAGTCTTTCATCCCCATGCTCATCGGTACCGGCTGCGGTATCCCCGGCATCATGGCTTCCCGTACCATCGAGAATGAGCGTGACCGTCGCATGACCATCATGACCACCACCTTTATCCCCTGCGGCGCCAAGGTTCCCTTCATCGGCATGATCGCCGGTGCTCTGTTTGGCGGCAGCGCCTGGGTTTCCACCTCCGCTTACTTCATCGGCATGGCTGCCATCATCATTTCCGGTATCATGCTGAAGAAGACCAAGATGTTTGCCGGCGATCCCGCTCCCTTCGTGATGGAGCTGCCTGCATACCACTGGCCCACGCTGGGCAATGTCCTGCGTTCCATGTGGGAGCGCGGCTGGTCCTTCATCAAGAAGGCCGGTACCATCATTCTGCTTTCCACCATCTTTGTGTGGTTTACCTCCCGCTTCGGCTGGCTGGATGGTCAGTTCTGTATGCTGGAGGAGGAGCAGATCAGCGCTTCCATCCTGGCCAAGATCGGCAATGCCATCGCCTGGATCTTTGCACCTTTGGGCTGGGGTAACTGGCAGGCGACCGTTGCTTCTATCACCGGTCTGGTTGCGAAGGAAAACATCGTTGGTACGCTGGGCGTACTGTACAGCGGCGGCGCCGGTACGGTATATGATGCTATCGCGGCTGCGTTCAACGGCATCACCGGTTACAGCTTCCTGGTATTCAACCTGCTGTGCGCTCCCTGCTTCGCGGCCATCGGTGCTATCAAGCGTGAGATGAACAGCCCCAAGTGGACCTGGTTCGCTATCGGTTATCAGTGTGGCTTTGCCTATGCGGTAGCCCTGATGATCAACCAGTTCGGCGGCCTGTTCACCGGCAATGCCAATATCATTGGTGTGATCGCTGCGGTCATCGTACTCGCTGCTATCGTCTACATGCTGGTACGCCCCTATAAGGAGGCCACCAAGCTGACCACCAAGGTAGAGATGTAATTCGCAAAATCACTTTAGACCATAGACATAACAGAAAGGAGTCGGACTTATGCTAGCATGGATCACGGAAAATATCGGTACGATTCTGATCTCGGCCGTATTGCTTCTCGTTGTTGTACTCATCATCCGGAAGTTGGTAAAGGACAAGAAAAAAGGAAAATCCAGCTGTGGCTGCAACTGTGCCCACTGCGCCATGTCGGGCTCCTGCCACCAGAAGTAACAAAGCAACAGGCGGGGAGACGCGGATGGAAGCATCTGCGTTTCCCCTTTGCCTTAACAGGAGGTAAGCAATGGCTAACCAAAACGCACTGACGGCCGCCCATATCCGCTACCTGCTGGTGCTGCTGCGGCTGACTGCCGCAAACGGACACACCCGCTGCGTCGATCTGGCGGCGGCACTAGAGCTTTCTCCGCCCAGCGTCCATAATATGGTGGATACCATGACGGCGTTGGGGTTAGTGAAGAAAGGCACCCGCGGGGCGGTCTCGCTGACCGAATACGGCAGCAGAACAGCCGAGCGGTACCAGCGGTACTACCATAGTGCAGCGGCACTGCTGCGGCAGGGCTTCCCGGAGCTGCCGGAGCCGCAGACGATGATCTGCCAGCTGCTGGCGCAGGTGCCGGAAGAAAGCCTGGCGGGGCTGTGTGACCACCAGACGGTAGAAGAGGCGGCCTCCTAAGGAGGACCCCATGAACATACAGGAACTGTGCTGGACTGCGGCGCTGCTGCTGGCGGTGGCCGCGGGACTCAGTTACATCAAATACAAAATAAAAACACTGCTGAAAAACGCGGCGGAGAAGAAGGGATGAGTGAGATGGTACAGATGACGCTGAAGGTGGATGGTATGGCCTGCAGCATGTGTGAGGCGCATATCAATGATGCCATCCGCAGCCACTTTGCTGTAAAGAAGGTGAGCTCCAGCCACACCAAGGGCGAAACGGTCATCCAGTGCGAGGAACCGCTGGAGGAGGAACGCCTGCGGGCGGTGATCGCCGAGACTGGCTATGAGTTGAAAAGCGTGATCACCGCGCCCTGTGAGGAAAAGCACGGCCTGGGCGGGCTGTTCCAGCGTAAATAAAGCGGAGCCAAAATGATATACTAATAGCACAAGCGGAAAGGGGGCGTCGGAATGTCGGAAGAACTGGTGGTGGAGCAGTGCAGCCCCACCATGGCGGGGCTAAAAACAGGAAACCTATTCAGCTGCCCAGCGGAGGATACCCGCACGCTGTGGCAGAGTATCCGCCGACTGAACCAACGGCTGGTGCCCTGCGGTATCCGGCTGGTGCCGGTAAAAAGCCTGGGTGACCGGGAGCTCATCTACATGTATCGCCCGGAAAAACTGCGGCGGGACCTGCGGGAGCAGGGGGCACGCGCCATTCTGAGGGAAAAGCGCTACCCCACCGAAGACCCCGAGCGCTGTGTGGTGGAGCTGGTGCGCCGCCTGAACAGGGGAAAGGATTTTCCGCATGAGATCGGATTGTTCCTGGGTTATCCGGCGGAGGATGTCAGCGGATTTATCCGGCATGGCGCCCGCTGTGCCAAGTGCGTGGGCACCTGGAAGGTATACGGCGATGAGGAATCCGCCCGGAAGAAATTTGCCCTGTACCAGAAGTGCACCCGCCTGTACTGCGAAGCCTATCGCAAGCACAATAACCTGGACCGGCTGCTGGTGCGCACGCACGGCAGCTGAGCAAAAGCCCCGCCATTAGCGGGGGCTTTTCTTTTGGGGCCGGGTGTGGCATAATAGGGATAGTAAAGCGGAAAAGAGGCGCGGTAAAATGGAAAAACCGAACTTCCAGCGGGAGACTGAAAAAGCAATAGAGCGGCTGTGCGTGGTGTCCCGTCCGCCGCTGCTGCTGCATGCCTGCTGCGCGCCTTGCTCCTCTTATGTACTGGAGTACCTGACCCAATATTTCTCCATTACGCTGTTTTTCTGCAATCCCAATATCACCGACCCGGCGGAATACCAAAAGCGGCTGGCGGAGCTGCGGCGCTTCTGCGCCGAGGCGCCCTTTTGCCGGGATGTGACGGTGGTGGAGGATTCCATCTCCTCCGAGGCCTTTTTGCGGGCTGCGGCCGGCCTGGAGGACGCCCCTGAGGGCGGCAGCCGGTGTGAACGGTGCTTCCGGCTGCGGCTGGAACGCGCGGCGGCCTATGCCCAAGAGAAAGGATTTCCCCTTTTTGCCACCACGCTTACGGTAAGCCCCCATAAAAACGCTCCGCTGCTCAATGCCATTGGGCAGGAGTTGGGCAAGCGGTACGGGGTAGAATACCTGCCCTCTGATTTTAAGAAAAAGGGCGGCTATCAGCGGTCCATCGCGCTTTCGCGGGAATATGGTCTGTACCGCCAGCCCTACTGCGGGTGCGAATTTTCCCGCCGACAGGCCGAGCGGGCAGGCCGCTGATACAAAATCCCCAAAGGAATAAAGCACGCAAAAAAGACGCCGAAAGGCGTCTTTTTTGCAAACCGCAGAAGTTTTTCGCAACCGGCGCAGGGATAGGAAAGGGGCGGGCGTGGGTTGAACCCATATGCCCGCCCGCAGTTCTAGCTTACAGCACAGTTCCTAATGGCTTGGATCAGCCCTCAACGACCATCTCGAAGATCAGGGCGTTGGTGCCGGTGGAATCCAGCAGGGCGACCATGATGGGGCCGTTCTCGCCCTCAGCAAAGACAGCGGCATAGGTGACACCCTCTACCTCGATCTTTACAGTGGTGTCATTTACAGCAGAGTAGGTACCTTCGGGTGCAGTGTCGTTGCCCTGATACAGTGTAACGGCGGTCTCATCATTGAAATAGAACTGATAGTAGTCGTCCAGCTGGCTCAAGGTAGCAGTGACCTGATCCTCGGTCATCATTTTGCCATCGACGCAGCCGCCGATAAAGCTCCAAGCAGTGCCGACCAGATCAGGGACGGTATCCATAAAGGTATACATGGTCAGGACGCTCTGAGCATCCTCGCCGCCCTCATTGGGGGTATCTACGGGGTCGGGATCGGGGGTGGGGGTGGGCGCGGGCTCATCGCCGCAGGCGGCCAGCGCCAGCAGCATTACAGCAGCCAACAGGATTGCAAGCAGTTTCTTGTTCATGGTTTGGTTCCTCCAAAAAATTTTTTCTTTTATATAAACCGCGGAGTGCGGTCTATAACGGTAATAATGGTTCATTCGTAGATCAGGGTAGAGAGTTCTCCGCCCTCGCACAGGAAGAATACGCTATCGGAGTAGGCGTAATTATCCATGGCGTCGCGCATCTCAAATACCATGCCGTAGCGGCCGTTCGGCAGCTCCATTTCGGCAAAAGAGGTATCAGCGGTCACGGTCAGCTCCTCCACGGCATAGGCCTCCAGGCCATCCTCCCCGGAATAGGAGGAGAGATACCAGATGGTGGTGAGGGCATCGCCGGGCTGCAGCAGGCGCAGCTCCTTATCGGACATACCGGCCTCGCCAATGCCTTGGCGGGCCCCCAGGATACTCCATTCCTCAGTGGTAAAGTCGTAGGCGACCTGCAGATTGTAGGGCTCGCCGTTCAGCAGCACCGGTACGGAGTAGAGGTTATAATCCTCACCCTCAAAGCATAGCTCCATGTAGACCATATGCCCATCAATGCCGCCCCATACGCCGCGGAAGTTATCGGAGAAGACACCGTTTTCCCAGTCGGCATTCATGTCGTTATCGGTGCCCAAAAGCAGCATGATGTCGTTTTCTTCATCGAAGTAGTACAGCGAAAAGCCGATGCCCGCCAGAATGCTGTCGGCTTCCGGCCCCAGGGTGAGATGGGAAACACCGTCCTCATCCACCTGCAGCGGCATACCGTCCCAGCCCATGGTGGCCAGGCTCTGTATCTGCGGCAGCTCCTCATAGTTCAGGTCGGAGATATACTCCATCCCGGCGTCGTCCAACTGGCCGGTCAGCTCGTAGGAGTAGAAATATTTGAACGCCTGGCCGGCGCCGACATTGGTGTAGCCATACAGATCGTTCAGGTCGCCATTGTAGGAATAGTAGCAGGAAAGGCCGGTGGATTCGGCGCGGTAGGGCCCGCTGACCCGATACAGCACACAGTCCTCCAGGGCATTCAGCACATCTCCGGCGGTTTGCAGCAGGCCGGTGCTCTGCCGGGCCATGTGGCCCAGATCCACCATGTTGGTGTAGCCCTGCTCACGGGTGTTGCCGCCGTAGTTTTCGCTCTGCGCGGCAATGCGGGCAAACCGGGAGAAGAACCCGGGATCCTCGCAGGCGGCGGCCAGCGCCTCGGCGCCAAAGGCCTCATAGGCCTCCAGCAGCGGGCCGGTGCGGGTCAGGTCGGTCAGGGAAAGGGTAGCATTGCTGTGGGTGCCTACCGCCTGGCAGCCGGCATAGTAGGCATCACAGATGACCTCACCCAGTGCGGCGCCGTCCATGGCGGGATCGGCGGCCAGGGCGCCCAGCCAGCCGGTATAGTCCCATCCGTTGGCGGGCTCCACTTCCTCGGAGGCCACCAGATAGTGCGCGGTACCGGCAAAGGTGCCCGCCACATCCACCGTGGCCATCAGGCAGGTATCAAAGCCTACCAGCTCCAGGGGCGGATTGTTTTCATCGGCTTCCCACACCCGGCCAAAGGCAGTATGCATCTCATCCAGGGTTAGGGAGTCATAGCCGTAGCGTTCATCAAAGGCCGCTCCGCTTACCGAGCCGCCCCCGTGATTCCAAAAGAGAACGGCAGTCTTTTCAGCCGGGTAATTCTGCTTGCAGTAGCGCAGAAAATCCGTCAGCGTGGCGGCATCGCCCATGCTGGCGGGGGGCAGCTCATCCACCAGGGTAAGCCCCTCGCTATCGTACACATAGCGCTGCAGGACATCGGCATCAACAACATTGTTCTGCCAGGTCTTGGCGCCGCCGGTCTGGATGACGACCCGGACATTCTCAGGCAGGGCCACCTCCATCATTTCCATCAGGTCGCTGGTGGCAAAGCCGCCGTTCGATTCCAGGTCGCTGCCGCACAGGTACCAGTAGATGGCCCAGGTGCCGGCCTCGGCGTTGGGTTCGGGCGTAGAGATATCTTCTCCACACGCACCAAAGGCCAGCACCAGAAAGAGTGCCAGCAAAGAGCTCAGTATTCTTTTTTTCAAGGGCAGTTCCTCCATGTTGATTGGGTACAAAAGGATAATTGCGACAAGAGCACACTATTCAATTACCCTCATTGTAGCATGGGAATGTAAGCGGGAATGGCCCAAGTGCGAAATGCGAAAAAATTGGTGTGAAATGCAGCGCGATATAGTTGCAAAATCGACATGGATAAAATAGAATAAGACTAACGACAAGAGGAGGTGAGGGGCATGCTGCGCATTGGCGTATGTGATGACGATAGAGAATTCCTGCAGCGCTTGGTGCAGATGATCCACATCTGGTCGGATCACAGCGGGATCCCCACCGAGCTGTATCCCTTTGATAACGGGGACGAGCTCATCGCCAAAAACGCGGCCTTCCGCATGGATATCATCCTGCTGGATATTGTGATGCCGCTGCTGAACGGGATGGATACCGCGCGGGAGCTGCGCGCGCAGGATACCGCGGTAAAGATCATCTTTTTGACCTCCTCTCCGGAATTTGCCCTGGAATCCTACGAGGTAAGGGCACAGGATTACCTGCTCAAGCCCATCACCTACGAGCGGCTGCGGCGGGCCCTGGAGGATTGCAGCCACCTTTTCGAGGCGGAGCCGAAAAACATGGTGCTGAAGACCTCCTTCGGCTTCCAGAAGCTCTATTTCCACGACATCGAATACGCTGAAGCCCAGAATAAACGGGTGGTATTCTATCTGCGCGGAGATAAGGTGGTGGAAACCTCCGAACCGCTGCGTTCTTTTGAGGAGCGCCTGACCGTCAGCAGCGGGTTCTTCAAGTGCCACCGCAGCTACCTGGTGTACCTGCCCAATGTCGATCACTTTAATAATAACGAGATCTTTACCAAATCCGGCCGCAGCATTCCCATCGCGAGGGGCTACGGCAAAGCCTTTCAGGAGGCTTATTTCGCGCATATGTTCCAAGAGGAATAAAGAAAGAAGGGACCTCCATGCTGGAAAGCATATTGGCTGTGCTGCATAATGCTACTACGCTTCTGTTTGGCGTTTACATATCTGCAGCCTTCCTGGGCGTTCGCATGAACCGCCACAATGTCTTTACTCTGCTCATTTTTTCCGGCGCGGTGGGAATCATCTATATCGCTGCTTACCTGGGCCTGGGCACCGAGGGTACCGAAAAAATCTATCCTCTTATTATCCACTTGCCGCTGGTGCTGTTCCTTTCCCGCTACTATAAGTACAAACCGGCGCTTTCCGTCCTTTCGGTGCTTACTGCCTATCTTTGCTGCCAGATCAGCAAGTGGGTGGGCCTGGTGGCTTATGCTGCCATGCCCCAGATGTGGATCTACTACGCGGTACGCATCACCGTCACAGTCATCACCTTCATTATCCTTATACGGTTTGTCTCCGATGCTACCGCGCAGCTGTTGCAAAAGCCCACTCGGTCCCTCCTCATCTTGGGCCTAATGCCCCTAGTCTACTATGTGTTTGATTATATCACCGGCGTATATACCACGCTGCTGTATTCCGGCCGGGAGGTCGTAACGGAATTTTTGGGCTTTGTGCTGTGCATCGCCTACATCCTGTTCCTGTTCATGTACTTTAAGCAGTATGAGGAAAAACGGGAAGCGGAGCTGCGCAACCAGCTGATGGAAATGAAGCGTACTCAGTCCGAAAAAGAGATCGAGGCAATCAAACGCTCCCAATATGAAATTTCCATCCTGCGGCATGATATGCGCCACTTCCTCACCAATATTTCCGGCTACATCGAAAATGGCGAGACCGAAAAGGCGCAGGAATTCATCCGCGAGGTCATCACCGCCACCGATAATACCGCCACCCAGTGTTACAGCAAAAATGAGGTAGTCAATCTGATCCTCTCCTCCTACGAGGAAAAGATCAAAGCCGGCGGCATTGAGTTCAAATACTCGGTGCAGATACCGGAGGAACTGCCCTATTCCGAGGTGGATCTGACCGCCATTCTCTCCAACGCGCTGGAAAATGCTATCCACGCGGTCAAAAAGCTGCCGCCGGAAAAACGCTATATCGAGCTGGACCTGCGCATGAAGGAAAACAAGCTGCTCATTTCCATCAAGAATACCTTTGCCGAAGCCCCGGAGCTGCGGGACGGCCTGCCGGTAGCCAAGGAGGAAGGCCACGGCTTTGGCAGCCAAAGCATCCGTTATGTGGCGGAAAAGCTGCACGGCAATTGCCAGTTCTCGGTGGTGGATGACCGCTTTGTACTGCGGGTAGTGCTGTAAGCCGTAATACATAAAGGGAGATACCGGTGTGGGTACCTCCCTTTTTTCGCAAAAGGAATGCCCCCGGCCGGGCTCTCCGGCGGGAGGCAGTATTTTATGGGATCAGAACGCGACCTTCATAAACAGGGCAACGCAGCACAGGATAACAGCCAGCGGAACATAAAGGTACCGGCCGATGCCATACCACAGGCGGCCGCGGGTCTTCCCGCTGCCGGTATTGATGGCCGAAAGCAGCTCGTCCTTTTTCATTACATAGAACCAGGAAACAGCGCCCAGCGTAGCGCCGATGGGGATGATATAGATGGAAACAAGATCCATCCACGGCCCCCATTGGGAGATGGTCTCCATACCGATGCCGAAGCCAAGGCACAGTACGGCCAGAATGATGAGGGTAGCGGTGCGGCTCAGCCGGGGGAACCGGTTCTGGAGCGATTCCGCCACGGCCTCGAACATGTTTTGCAGCGAGCTGACCCCGGCAAAGATCATGGCGATATACAGGATAACGGCAAACAGCTGACCTAGGGGAATATCCTGCAAAATGGTGGGCAGCGTGACAAACAGCAGGCTGGGTCCCGCGCCTACATCCAGCCCGTAGGAAAAGCAGGCCGGGATAATAACCAGCGCGGCCACCACCGCAGCGATGGTATCAAACAGGGCGGTATGCTGCGCCACTCCCACCACATCCTCCTGCGGAGAGAGATAAGCCCCGTAGACGATCATGCCGCTGCCGGTGACCGAAAGCGAGAAAAACGCCTGCCCCATGGCCCAGATCCAGATCATGGGGTCAGCCAGGGCCTCCCACCGCGGGGTAAACATAAACCGATATCCCTCCGCGGCGCCTGGCAGGAAAAATACCCGCACCGCCAGCACTAGGAAGATGAGGAAAAACAGCGGCATCATGATCTTGTTGGTCTTCTCTATGCTGTGGGCCCCCAGAAACAGCGTAAGCAGGGTACCCACCACTACGATGATATGATAAGGCACCACCGAATAGGGCTGCGCCGAAAAGGAAGCGAACCAGGCGGCGGCATCGGCGGTCATCAGGGTGCCGGTCAGGGAATCCACCAGCGCTTTCAGTACATAGGTAACAATGACAGCATACCCGATAGCGATGCACAGGGAGCCCGCCAGCGGCAGCCAGCCCAGCACACCGCCCACCTTCCCGGCTGTTTCTCCGCGGGTGGCCCAGGCATTGCGGTAGGCCCCCAGGGTGCCGGTGGCCGCCCGCCGCCCCATAGCGAATTCCGCCGGAAGACCGACATAGCTGAAGATAAAGACAAACAGCAGGTAGATCAGCAGGAAAGCCCCGCCGCCGTTGCTGCCCAGTTTATTGGGGAAGCCCCATACATTGGCCATCCCCACCGCCGAGCCGACCGAGGCCAGAATGAAGCCCCACCGGCTGGCAAAGCTCCGTGTGCTTTTTTGATGTTTCATTTCATTTTCTCCGTTTCCATAGAACAAGCCGTGCCTCGTGGCCGGCTTGCTGCTCCTTGCTATTTTAGCGCTTTACATCGAAAAAGTCAATACAACCCCCGCCCGGTATTCCAAATATCCGCAAAAATATGCTTGACAAATTAAGGAGGACAACACCATGCAGGAATTGCAGATCGGCAGAGTTTACCGCCACTTTAAGGGCGATTATTACCTGGTGGAGGGCCTGGCGCACGATTCGGAAAGCGGCGTGCCCTGTGTCATCTACCGCAAGCTGTACGGGGATGGCGGCCTGTGGGTCCGCCCGTTGGAGATGTTCCTTAGCCGGGTAGACCGGGAAAAATACCCGGAGGTCCGCCAGGAATACCGCTTCCAGCTGCAGGAGATCGCCAGTGTGGCGCATCACGGGGAGTGAGGCTGTCCCATGGAGTGTGAAAGGATACACTGGGTGCTGTGCCCGGACTGCTGGGGCAAAACCCGCACCTAGATCCGGGAGGATACCGTACCGGAAAACTTCCCGCTGTTCTGCCCCAAGTGTAAACAGACCTTCCTGGTGGCAGCCCACAGTGGAAAAGTAGAATACAGAGCAATCATGCCAGACGCACAGACGCAGAGCCGAACTTGATCCCATTCCAGGTTTGCTCTGCGTTTTTGCGTCGAAGGAAAGGAGACAGAACCCCTATGAAAGAAATTACCGTACGCCTGCTGCTGGCTGCGGCAGTGCTTATGCATGATATCCCGGCACGGAGGCGCTGCTGTGGCTGGAGATTATCCGCAGCTCGGTGGAAAAGACCACCTTTTCCTCTTACACGCAGATGGTAAAGGGGAAGATCGCGCCGTATCGGAGAATTAGGACAGAGAAAGAACAAGGATAGGAGCAGAAGCGAGGCGCAGAAAAGCATGCGGCGGCACATCGCCTCGTGGAGAGATGCGCCGCCGCCATTGCCGTCATTATTCTTTCTGTGTTTCCGACTCCTGCTGCTCCACCCGCATGAGCGCAACGCAGAGCTGAAGCTGCCGCACCCTGTGGATGCCGGTCTTTTCATAAACCCTCTTGCGGTATGTATCTACGGTGCTGGAGGCACAGCCGATCTGCTCCGCACATTGGCGGGTACTCAGGCCGCTGACAAGAGCCTCGCATATTTCGAGCTCCTTGGTGCTCAACTTTGCATAGCCCTTTAAGAATTTTTCATACATCAAGGCCGCAGTATCCTACAACAATGAGGCTGCCAACAAAAATGCGACTCCCTACGGCGACCCATGGCAGATTATCTATGTGTTCGATAACAATCCCTTCACCAATGTGGTCTGCGAGGGCTATGCAAAAGCATTCAAGCACCTGTGCGACCTGTCCTCGTTCAGTGAGTCTGACCTGTTTTGCTCGTTGGTGACCGGCACAATGACCGGCGGCACCGGCGCAGGCCCTCATATGTGGAATATCGTGACCATTGGCGGTAGGAACTACTTGGTAGATGTGACCAACTGCGATACCGGCACAGTGGGCGCGCCGGACAAGCTGTTCCTCTGCGGAGCTACAGAGAATGTGCCCAGCAAAAAATACACTGCCACCGCTGGCAGCCAAAGCATCGTGTATGAATATGATGCTGATACGCTGAGTGACTACGCTTCATCGGACTTGAGGCTGGAGGAGATGCCCTACAGTCCAACCAGCGTATCCGGGCTGACTGTCAGCGGAACGATTAGGAGCTATGGCAGTGCAAGCGAGAGTATTACCGTGACACTGGTTCCTATCGGAGGTTCACCGCTGGTTAAAGCTGTTGCCGGCAGCAGCGTGACTTACTCCTTCACCGGCGTTTCCGCCGGAAACTATACCCTAAAGGTGGAAAAGAAAGGTCACGCTCCATGGACAGAGTCTATTACCGTTTCGAATCAAAATATATACGGCAAGGATGTGACGGTGTACCTGTGGGGCGATGTGAACCGAGATGGAGCAGTGACCGCAGCTGACGCACAAGAAATCCAACGCAAAGCAGTTGGGCTGTCCTCTGTATTCAGCACCGACCCGAACACGGCCTACTGCATTTCCCGTGCCGATGTAAATAATGACAATTAAATTACAGCAGCGGACGCGCAGGAGATTCAGCGCAAAGCAGCGGGCCTTTCCTCTACCATAGACAGTCTGCCATAAGGAAATAGATAACGGTGGAATCATACTCACTCAAAACAAGCTGTACGACAAAAACCATTGAGCCAAACCGTATCCCATGCGGTAGGAGAACCATCATGAAAAAGATCACTCGATTTCTGTTTTGCACCTTCGTCGCCATTATGCTGATGGGGACGGCGATCAGTGCCACCGCTTGCCATCAGAAAGAGGAATATCCCAGCGTACCAGAAGTGACAGAGCCACAGCCCACCGGCGAGATCATCCCCACCGTGGACCGGCAAAAGGAGCTGAAGGACGCAAGGAAGAAATACGCCGACACCGTGGCGTGGCTGTATATGCCCGGTGCCGAGGTGGACGACCACGTGGTGCAGGCGAAGGACAACGCTTACTACCAGCAAAAGGACGAGAACGGGAACTACAGCGAATGGGGCTGCTACTACGCCCACTGTGACAACCGTTTGAGCAGCCAGAGCAAGCTGGACAGGAATACCGTCATCTTCGGTCACTCCGCCAGCAACTGTGACCCGGATGGGCCAAAGCTCACGAAGCTCCATCGGTATATGGATGCGGACTATGTGAAGGAGAACCCGTATGTCTACCTCTCGGTGAAGGGAGAGGACATGGTCTTCCAGATCACGGCCTGCTTCATCACGGATATTGACTTTGATTACATCGCTCCCGACCCCACAGGTGAGGAGCTGACAAATTTCTTTGAGCAGGTGGCAAAGAAGAACTGGCTGGAATTTGACGGTGTAACCTTCGGCGAGGAGGACACCATGCTGACCCTTTCCACCTGCTGCCGGAAGTACGATGAGTACAATACCGGCAACCAGCGGCTCGTCCTAATGGCGAAGCTGCTGCCGGAGGGTGCTATAGCGCAGGACTTCACCGTGCGCCTTGCTCCAGAACCGGAGATGTCTTAAAAAGACCAAAACGGAATACGATACCCCCTTGAAAAAGATCCGGCAGGCGTTCGACTGCAGGTGGTGTGGTGGTCATAAGGGCTGACGCACCCCCGTGTCCAAGCTAACGGAACAACCATCATGTCGAAAGCGGGAGAGATTGCTGTATCGCAATCTCTCCTTTTTTTGTATATAGAAAACCACTCGCTAGGCGAGTGGTTCAAAAGAAGCCTATGGCGAGAATGAAGATAGAAAAAGAGCTCCCTTTGTTTTAAGATAGAAGT
>QWCH01001282.1_pt1 | contig 39823 bp, 34 predicted proteins | sample 1972671 | NCBI WGS metagenome assembly QWCH01 (sample SAMN09866713, study PRJNA288562) | Human gut metagenome isolate term3_stool, whole genome shotgun sequencing... | isolation source: gut | host: Homo sapiens | place: USA: California
CTTGAACAAAGTAAAAGCCCGCGTCTTTAGGCGCGGGTCAGTTAGAGGGGCTTATAGCCCCAGTTCGAACCACCCGTTTTACGGGTGGCACCGATTATGTTTTCTATGTAAAATGATATCAATGATATTAGCGGAATAGTAGAAACCATTATAAGTTTTGGTTCTATCTCCTTGGAAACTTTCAATAAGTACTTTGAAAACAATGTTATTAGGTCCACTAGCACTACAAATAGCATGCCGTAGTATATGTAGGGATTAATACGCATATTTAAATACAACATGTATATCGTTAACCCTATGATATACAATATAATGTTTATTCCAATAATCGTTTTCCCTTTAGCTGAAATGGTGTTCATAACACTAATATGCCTTTACTGAAGACAATTTCCATACATGGAACCAGCTTCCTGCTTGCACCTTTTGCATATACAAAAAAGCTGATTTCTAGATTTTTTACCTGGTGGAGAATAGGGGATTCGAACCCCTGACCTTTTGACTGCCAGTCAAACGCGCTCCCAACTGCGCCAATTCCCCATATTAATTTCTAAGAAACTAATGTGAAATAATATTTATAAAGGTTTGAATTGTCGCCTTTCACGGCAAGTAGAATTGTAACAAAACACTAATGTTTTGTCAACGTAGCAAGGGTGATATATTTACCAAAATTTTCCAAATATCCTGTTGTAAAAGTGGTTAAATTGTTGTATAATACTAGCATAACAATGGCATTGGCTCAATTTGTAGGAGGATCAATGAAGAAATTAGTTACGATTAGTAGACAGTTTGGAAGTGGCGGTAGAATCATTGGCAAAATTGTTGCCGAGAAGCTAGGCGTCAAATTCTATGATAAAGAAATTATTGAAATGGCAACTGAAGAAAGTGGGCTGGACAAGAGTATTTTCGAGGGGGAAGAACTTAGAGCGAAAAACAGTTTTACCTATGGATTGTCATCAGCTATTTGCCTTGGAGAATCTATTTCTGCGGATCCTATGAGCATCAATGATAGAGTCTTTGTAGCGCAATATAAGGTGATAGAAAAAATTGCAGAGACTGGCGAGGGAGTAATCGTTGGAAGATGTGCAGATTTTGTTCTAAAGGATGTGCCCGGAGTGACAAATATTTTCATACATGCTGAGAGACAGGATAGAATCAGGCGATGTATTGAGGAGTATGGCGAGCAACCTGAGACTATAGAAGAACTAGTTAAGACGTACGATAAGGCTAGGGAAAATTATTATAATTACCATACTAGTTTTAAATGGGGAGATATCAAGAACTATAACCTGAGTTTGAATTCGTCATACATAGATTATGAACAGGCTGCTAATTTAATTATAGAATATATTGAAAAAAGAAAATATTAAGTTGTAAAGGGAGGTTTAGAAATGAGCAAGGAAAGTAAGAAAATTCAAACAAATAACAGTTTCTCGAAGGTAGCTAAGGTTTCTCTTGCAATAATAGGAGTTGGATTTGTTGCCAGCACTGCACTTGTAATAGGAATGGACAGAATTATGAAGAAAATTTTCATCAATGAAGATTGGCCTGAAGAAGAGTGGAGCGGAGAAGACTGGACAGACGAGGATCTTGAAATTTAGTTAGTTTGAGGAAGGAATTAGAAGAATGAGCGATAAGAAAAAATATTATATTACTACGCCTATTTATTATCCGAGCGATAATCTGCATATAGGTCATACTTACTGTACAGTTATGGCCGATGCTATGGCCAGATTTAAAAGACTATCAGGTTATGACGTCAGATTTTTGACAGGAACAGATGAACACGGGCAGAAGATTCAGACTATCGCTCAGGAAAAAGGTATAACACCTAAGGAACATGTAGACAAAATAGTTGCCGGAGTTAAAAAACTATGGGAAACTATGGAAATTTCCTATGATGATTTTATCAGGACAACTGAACCTAGACATATTGAAAGGGTTCAGAAAATTTTCATGGAGCTATATGAGAAAGGTGACATATACAAAGGCGTTTACAGCGGGCATTACTGTAAGCCTTGTGAAGCATTTTGGACTGACAGCCAGCTTGAAGACGGCAAGTGTCCTGATTGTGGAAGACCTGTAACCGAAGAACACGAGGAAGCTTATTTCTTTAGGCTCTCGAAATATCAGGACAGACTGATAGAACTCTTTGAAAATTCAGATTTTCTTGAGCCAGAAGCTAGACGAAATGAGATGCTTGCATTCGTTAAGCAAGGCCTTGATGATCTGTGCATTTCAAGGTCAACTTTCGATTGGGGAATCAAGGTTCCAATTGATGAGAAACACGTAATTTACGTATGGCTTGATGCTTTGAGCAACTACATTACGGCACTAGGATATCCAGATGATATGGAGCTTTATGATAAGTATTGGCCAGCTGATGTTCACCTTGTAGGTAAGGAAATCGTAAGATTCCATACCGTTATTTGGCCAGCTATTTTGATGTCTTTAGGTTTGCCACTTCCTAAAAAGGTCCTTGGGCACGGATGGCTTCTACTTGACGGTGGAAAAATGTCGAAATCAAAGGGCAATGTCGTTGATCCTGTTAAACTTATTGATAGATATGGCATTGATGCGCTTAAGTACTTCCTCTTGCGTGAATATACTTTTGGACATGATGGAAATTACAGTACAGAAGCACTTATCAAGAGAATCAACTCGGATCTGGCTAACGACCTTGGGAACTTAGTTTCAAGGACAGTCTCCATGATCGAAAAATACAGCTCTAGCATAGTTCCAGATGCCAAGATAGAAGATGAGTATGACAAGAGCCTGAAAGCTGTTGCACTTGCAGCGGCTGACAAGGTTGAAGCAGAGATGGATAAATTCGCCTTCCACAGTGCACTCGAAGAGATTTGGGTTTTAGTTCGAAGAGCGAATAAGTATATCGACGAAAAAATGCCTTGGGTTCTAGCAAAAGATGAGGCAAATAAAGACAATCTTGACACTTGTCTGCATAATTTAGCTGAGTCAATTAGAATCGTATCAATTTTAATTTATCCGTTCATGCACTCCACATCAGATGAGATAAGAAAGCAAATGGGGCTTTGGTATGCTGACGTGGCTTGGGAAGATGCGAAAGAGTTCGAAATGATGTACCAAGAGAAAGTCAAGAAAGGCAAGGCACTATTTCCAAGAATCGATATTGAAAAGGAACTCGAAGAACTCGAGAAAATGAAAAGCTCTGATGATGAATCAGATGACAATATTCCTCTAGAACTCAAGCCGGAGATTGTTTATGACGATTTCGACAAAATAGATTTGCGTGTTGGAGAGATCATAAAGGCTGAGAAACATCCGAAAGCCGATAAATTGCTTGTCTTCCAAGTAAAAATGGGAAGCGAAAAAAGACAGATAATATCAGGGGTTGCGGAGCATTTTACACCTGAAGAGATGGTTGGCAAGAAAGTTGCAGTTGTTGCAAATCTAAAGCCTAGAAAACTTCGTGGTCTTGAGTCTAAGGGCATGATTCTATATGCAGATAATGGTGAGAAATTGGAACTTATGGAAACAAAAGCACCAGATGGAGAAACGATTGCATAGAAGACAATATTAATGTTGAAAATTATTTTTGACTTAATTGTATAACTTTGTTCATGAATGAAATAGGAGGTAACTTCAAATTTTATTTGATTCACATGCACATATAAATTTCGAAAAATATTCTGATAGTGACAGGAAACAGTTAATTGAAGAAATAAATGATTCTAACGTATCGTATGTTATGGACGTTGGATTTGATTTAGCTTCATCTCTACAGGCTGTTAAAAATGCCAATGAAAATGAATGGTGCTATGCCGTTGTGGGTATTCATCCACACGAAGTTTCAGATATTGATGAAATGGAGGTTTCACTTATAGAAGGACTTGCAAAGAAAGACAAGGTGAAGGCTATTGGTGAGATAGGCCTTGACTATCACTACATGCATAGCCCTAAAGATGATCAGCAAAAGTGGTTTAGAGAGCAAATTCGTCTAGCGAATAAACTGAAGATGCCAATAGTAATCCATTCTCGTGAAGCTGCAAAAGATACAATGGATATACTTATTGAAGAAGGTGCGTTTTCAGATGAGAGAAAGGCTTGGTTCCCAAAGCGAACATTGAGTGACGGGAGGCAAGTTGACGATGCACGTGTTCTTTTGCACTGTTACTCAGGAGGTGTAGAACAGGGATTGGAGTATATCAAACTTGGTGGAACACTTTCGATGGCAGGCCCACTTACATACAAGAATAACAAAAAGGGAGTCGAGGTGGCGAAACAGATCCCTATCGAATATCTTTTGGTGGAAACGGATGCACCGTATTTGACACCTGAACCTTTCAGGGGAAAACCAAACAAATCACCATATGTAGAGCATACTGCAAGAAGAATGGCTGTGATCAAGGGTATGGATTATGAAGAGGTTGCCAGGATAACATGTGAAAATGCCAAAACTTTTTTTAACATAAGATAGATAGGGGAATAATCTTCAAATCAGGACCTGATATGGCAAAAAGACGTAAACGTATAACTAATAAGCAGAAATTAATAACAGCTATAATTACACTAGTTATAGTTATTACAATAACATATGGGAGAGACAATGGACTTATACCGGAAGGATTGATCCCTCACTGGCTGGATGACAAGTCATCCTCGATTCAGAATGGCGAGGTTTACTGTGATAGGGTTGTTGACGGAGATACGATTGTTGTTCTAATGGATGGCAAGAAAGAGAAAGTCAGGATGATAGGAATCGATACACCTGAAAGTGTCCATCCAGACAAATCAAGAAATACACCTATGGGGAAGATAGCAAGCAAATACACAAAGGACCATCTCGAGGGCCAATACGTACGCCTTGAAACGGATGTACAAGAAAGAGATAAGTATGGGAGAATCCTCGCGTATGTGTATTTGGATGATAAGATGTTCAACAAAACTCTTTTGGAAGAGGGCTTGGCAAACCTGATGACTATACCTCCAAATGTGAAGTATGTTGACGAATTTAAAAGAATTGAAAGTGAGAGAGAAAATAGCTATTGACAGTTATTTTGTCTTATTAAGACTTATAGCCCAAATACCACATCCGATGATGACCGCCATACCGATGAGAGTAGTCAGTTTCAAATTTTCATTGAATACGATCATTCCTACAATAGGTGACAGGATGACGCCTGTATAGTCGAAGACAGCAACAGAACTTGCCTTACCAGATGTATAAGCTTTGGTTATAAAGTATTGCCCACTGGCGGCAAACACGCCTATCAGAATCAAATAGATCCAGGTCATAGGATCTGGAGATACCCAGTGAAATGGGATGAATAATGCAGAGCAAATCATTGAAAATAATGAAAAGTAGAATATTATAACCATGCCTTCGATGGCACCTGCCAGTTTTCCAACCATTGCATATGCAGTCCCTCCAAAGAATGCTGATGCAATTCCAACTAAGAAGGGAAATATGAGAGAAAAACTACCATTTCCCCAAAAAGCAGAGTTATCAGGGTGTGCAAGTTCCAGATTGCCTGTAGGATTAATTACAATCACAGCACCGATAAATCCAAGCACTATGCTTAGGATTCTGCGCCAAGTGACCTTCTCCTTGAGCAGTGTAACTGCCCAAAATGTCACAAAGAATGGGTTGAGCTTCTGAAGAATTTGAGCGTCTGCTAAATATAGATGACTGCTGGCATAGAAAACACTTATTACTCCCAAAAATCCGAAGACACATCGTATGGTCAAAAAAGGTCGATGGACAGGCTTAACTCGGATACTAATCTTTTGTTGACGAATTACTATAAAGGCAAATATGAGCATAACTAGATTGCGGAAAAAAACCTGCTGCATCAATGGTATATTTGAACCAGAGATTTTTACCATCGTTGCCATGCCAACAAATGACGCTGAAGATAGCATCATAGATATTATGGCCTTTAAATTATATTTTGTTGATATTTCCTTAATGTTGTTAGTAATCATGGAACTATTATATAACATTGATTTTATCTTGCAACCGTTTACTGCAGGATGTATAATGATAACGTTTTATGAAAAGGAGAAATTTTAATGAATAAAAAATTTAGTAAAGTATTAGGGATTGCAATTGTTTTGTGCATGGTAATTGGATTAGCAGCATGTGGAGCTGATACTAAAACTCCGAAAGGAGCTACGGAAGCATTTCTGAAAAACCTACAAAAGGGCGATATAGTTAAGTGGGAAGAACAGCTATCAGGGCGTAAACTTTCGGGTGACGAAAAGAAAAAAATAAAAAAGGAATTCGATAAAAATCCTCAAGAACAATTCAATAGAATGAAGGATTTTGAGTTTAAAATTATCAAAACCAAGGAAGTAAAAAAGAACAAAGAGGCAGAAGCAACAGTTGAATTTACGACGTACGATTTTGTAAAGGTGTCCCAAAACATGAATAAATACTTCATGAAGAATCTTGGAGAACTCAAAGCCATGAAGGAAGACAAACTCAACAAGACTATAGACAAGAGAATGAAGGAAGAGTTTAAAAAGGCTGATAAGAAAGTTAAAAATAAGGCAAAGATAAATCTGGTTTATGACAAGAAAAAAGACGAATGGAAGGTTGTAGATGTAAATAGGAATTATGAATTCCAGGATGCAATTATGGGAGGAATGTTGACATATCAAGCTCAGCAATCAATGGCTCCTAAACAGCAAACGAATTAAAATTGAATTAAATTATTAAACAATTTATATAGTACATATGGCATGCTATTTTACAGTTATGCCATATGTATTTTTATGCAACAAAACATTTGCATCTCGTAGTTTGCGAATGAATGCAACATCGCTTGTAAGGGCTAATATTTCCCCAAAGATAAGGTTTTAGCCATTGCTAACAAGAGAAATTGGTTGACATTGTATACACTGAGGAGTACACTTAGGGTAGAGAATAAAGCATTAATTTTTAATATAAACAAAGGAAGGTGAAAAGAGTGAGAAACCTAAAAACAATGGATGGTAATACAGCTGCCGCTCATGTGGCATACGCTTTTTCAGAAGTAGCAGCTATCTATCCAATCACACCATCATCCCCTATGGCTGAAAGCATGGACGAATGGGCATCTGACGATCGAAAGAATATTTTTGGCGAAAAGGTAAACATTATTGAAATGCAGTCAGAGGGAGGAGCCGCTGGAGCAGTTCACGGAGCAGCTTCCGCTGGTTCATTTACATCTACATTTACAGCATCGCAGGGATTACTTTTGATGATTCCTAACATGTATAAACTTGCAGCAGAAATGGCACCTGCCGTATTCCACGTTGCAGCAAGAGCCATTGCAACCCATGCTCTTTCAATATTTGGAGATCATTCGGACGTAATGGCAGCAAGACAGACAGGATTTGCTATGCTTGTTTCAAACAGCGTTCAGCAGGTTATGGACCTTGCAGCAGTTGCTCACCTTGCAACAATTAACGGTTCACTTCCTACACTTCACTTCTTTGACGGATTCAGAACTTCACACGAACAACAGAAGATTGAAGTTTGGGATTACGACGAACTAAAGAGTATGGTTAATTGGGATGCAGTCCAGAGAAGAAGAAATCAGGCACTACATCCTGAGCACGGCATTGCGATGGGATCAGCTGAACAGCCAGAAACATTCTTCCAACATAGAGAAGCTTGCAACACAGTATATAAGGATGCAGTAGATATTTTCGTTGATTCAATGAATATGGTTAACGAAAAGATTGGCACCAATTATAAACCTTTCAACTATTATGGCGCAAAGGATGCTACAGAGATAATTATCGCAATGGGTTCTGTCTGTGATGCCACAGAAGAAGTTATTGATTATCTAAATGCCAAGGGTGAAAAAGTAGGACTCGTTAAGGTTCACCTTTTCAGACCTTTCTCTGTTAAACATCTTTTGACTCAGATTCCTAAGACAGCAAAGAAAATCGCAGTTCTTGATAGATGTAAGGAGCCTGGTTCAGTTGGAGAACCGCTCTACCTTGACGTTGTTAATGCTCTACGTGGAACAGAATTTGATAACTGCGTAATTACCGGTGGTAGATACGGTCTTGGTTCAAAGGACGTTCAGCCAGCTGATATTTTGTCAGTATATGAAGAACTTAAGAAGGATAATCCAAAGCCTGAATTTACAATTTCCATTGTGGACGATGTTACTAATCTTTCACTTAAACCTAGTGAGAAACCTGTTACAGTACCTGAAGGCACTATTTCATGTAAATTCTGGGGTCTTGGTTCTGACGGTACAGTTGGAGCTAACAAGAACTCCGTTAAGATTATAGGTGATCACACTGATAAATATGTTCAGGCCTATTTCCAATATGACTCCAAGAAATCTGGTGGTATCACAATTTCTCACTTGAGATTTGGAGACCATCCTATCAAATCTACATATTATGTAAAACAGGCAGACTTTGTTGCATGTCACCAGCAGTCATACATGCACAGATATGACATAGTTCAGGACGTTGTTCCAGGCGGATACTTCTTGCTTAACACTACTTGGGACGAAAAAGAACTTGAGGAAATGATTCCTGGCAACGTTAAGAGATATATTGCTAACAATAACATCAAATTCTATACCTGCAACGCCGTTGATTTGGCTGAAGAGATAGGACTTGGCGTAATGAGAACAAACACCGTTCTTCAGGCTGCTTTCTTCAAACTTGCTAACATCATTCCTATAGATAAGGCTGTAGAGTACATGAAGAGTGCGATCGAGAAAACTTACGGGCGTAAGGGAGAGAAGATCGTAAACATGAACAAAGCAGCTGTCGATGCTGGCGTTAAGAATGTAAAAGAATTTGTTGTTCCTGAGAGTTGGAAAACTGCTGAAGGCGAAATGTGCTATCCACAGCCAGAAGGTAAGACACCTGAACTAACAAAGTATCTAAACGAGGTTATGATTCCTTCAAACGCTATGCGTGGTGATGAACTTCCAGTTTCAACCTTTGTTGACTATATCAGAGGAGATGCACCTGCAGGAACTTCACTTCACGAGAAGAGAGAAATTGCTCAGAGAATACCAGTATGGAAACCTGAAAATTGTATTCAATGTAATAGATGTGCTTATGTATGTCCGCATGCAGTTATCAGAGCATTCGGCATGAGCGAAGAAGATGGCAAGAAAATCGGAGATCAGGCTCTTGATATGATGGGAGCTAAGGATGGACAGAAATTCACAATTGCTATATCTTCAATGGATTGTACTGGTTGCGGATCTTGTGCATCAACTTGTCCTGCTAAGAACAAGGCTCTTGAGATGGTACCAGTAACATCAGACCTTATGCATAATACACAGAAAAAATACAATACAGTATTCTACGATACAGAGAGAGTTGAAGTTCCATTTAAGCCAGACAGCTTAAAGGGATCTCAGTTCTTACAACCACTACTTGAGTTCTCAGGTGCTTGTCCAGGATGCGGAGAAACTCCTTATGCAAGACTTGTAACTCAGTTGTTTGGCGATAGAATGTTTGTAGCAAACGCTACAGGATGTTCTTCAATCTGGGGATTCAGTGCACCTGCAACACCATATACAACTAATGAAAATGGTTGTGGTCCTGCTTGGGCTAACTCACTCTTTGAGGATAACGCTGAATTTGGTCTTGGTATGCATCTTGGTATGAAGACAAGAAGAGAAGCTGCTAGGACTGCAGTTGAAACTCTAATGGAGAAACATGCAGACTTTAAGGAAGCCGGCCAGAACTGGATTGACCACATGTATGATGGAGACGAATCAAAGGTTGCGTCCAAGGCTGTTCTTGAAGCGCTAGATAAGATGAACGAATCTGAAGAAGAAGTTAAATTCTTAAAGGATAATAAGAACCTTCTCATCAAACCTTCAGTATGGATCTTCGGTGGAGACGGATGGGCATACGATATCGGATACGGTGGACTCGACCATGTTATCGCATCGGGCGAGGACGTAAACATCTTAGTATTCGATACAGAAGTTTACTCTAACACAGGTGGACAGAGCTCTAAGTCAACTCCAATGGGAGCAGTTGCTAAGTTTGCCGCTTCAGGTAAGGGTGTTAAGAAGAAAGATCTTGCACAGATTGCAATGGCTTACGGATATGTATATGTTGCACAAATCGGAATGGGTGCAGATATGAACCAGACTCTTAAAGCAATTAAAGAGGCAGAGGCATATAAGGGACCATCGCTAATCATTGCATACGCACCTTGTATCAACCACGGAATTAACTTATCAAATGCACAGGGCATCATCAAGGATGCAGTTGATGTAGGATATTGGAACTTACTCAGATTCAACCCTGATCTTGCAGCAGAAGGTAAGAATCCACTTAAGGTTGATAGCAAACAGCCTCAGCCAGAAGGATATAAGGACTTCTTGATGAGCGAAGTTCGTTACAGTTCATTGACTAGAAAATTCCCTGGCAGAGCTGAAGAACTCTTCGAAAAGAATGAGGAAGATGCACTTCGTCGTTATGACCTTCTCAAAGAACTTGAAAAGACATACGCAACGGCCAATGAAGATGTTCCTACAGCTTCAGAAGTAGCTAACAAGAGAGATCCAGGAGATCCACAGAAGCAGTAAGGCTAAAGTCATATTCCATATGATGATAGAATTCTGATTCATAGAACAAAATAATATTGGGACCCTTAAAAGGGTCCCATTTTTAAAATTTTGGACAATATATTGTAATTTGTCATATAAACTAACATAAATTTGTAATATTAACTAGCATAGAAAAGAAAACGGAATTATGGGAAAGAAAAATATTTTTTCAAGAAATGATTATCAAAAATTAAAAAGAGCCAATGATAAAAGGCTTAAATACTTTGAGATGGAAGACAGGGAGTTAATGAAGAACCTCATTACGGAACTGGACATAAGGGGTGCTTCAAGGGCGTATATAGAGGTTGTGAGGACCGATTTGATCAATGCCATGATACAGGAAGAACATTCTCATAAGAGCGTAAAGAGGAATCTCAAGGGTATACTCGGTGGGGATGTGGATGCAGCCATAGATGAAATAATGGATGCTGCTCCTCAGAGGGAGGATAAACAGAACTTAATCATGGCAATAGGTGATGCCTTTTTCTCTTACATCTTTGTACTAGGTATTGCGGCTGCAATATCTGGTAGTGGGTATAGGTTTGAGTTTGGACCAGCCCTTTTGGCAATTATAATACTCAGTTTTTTTGCACTATTTTTCATAACTAGAAATACTGGTAGAAACGCAAAAAATGAAGAAGGCAGAAGGCGTTCTGGGGGACAGTACAAACTCTTAGTTATTGCAATTACCTCTGGCTCCGCTGCTTTGTCGCATTTTGTTTTGAACCTTCCTGAGCCGTGGTACATAAATAGCTGGCTTCCAGTTCTCATATCGGGAATGTGTTGGCTGTCGTTGTATGACTGGGATAGCAAGATGAATGACGACAAAATGACGGATATTCAAAAGAATTATACGGATTAAGTCTCTGCTGAAAGATGAGAGTAGAACTTAGAGTAACTTATCGAAGCAATTGACAAATAACTCAAAACTTAAAAGGTAGTATAACGGGCATGAACCCTGATATACTACCTTTATTTTTGTTGTTATATATGCCGGCTTCGCAAAAATGATATTTTGTTGTGGCCGTGATTAATAACTTTTTACCAAATTAAGCTGCTTTTGCCTTTCCCTTGATAGAAACCTGAGGCTCTTTAGGAAGTGCAAATAGTGGCACAAATCTGTCAGCACCTGTTAATGTAAGAAGTAGCAGAGATGCAACAGCAATCATTGCCATGAAGTTGTACTGGATAAAGTTTACAGGTTTAAACTTAAATAGAGGATATACGTTTGCTGCGATACCTACATAGAATGCAAGGTATACGTGCCATGGAATAAGCTGAGAACCGAATACTCCCATTGCGTCTCCAAATGTAGCATTTCTAAGTTTCAGTTTGTACATGTCTTCTTCAGAAGCTTCAACGTTCTCTTCAAGGATGTTTTTGATTATAGGACCAACTGTTACAATCTGAGCCATTTCGTCAGCTAGAAGCATGTTACCGCCTATGCAGAGAAGTCCGTTGAAGAACATAAGAGTTCTTACCTTTCCTGATATTGCAACAATTCCTTTTGCAAGTGGTTCAAATGCGTGCATTGCCGCCATGATTCCACCGAATGCAGCTACCCACATCATCATTACAACTACCCAAGCACCGGCTTCAGAGAAACCGGACATGATAAGGTTAAGATATTCGTTTAGACCACTCTTTTCGAAGTTAGGACCACCGAATGTAGTAGTGCCTGCAAAGAGTCCAAGGATGTAAGCTGATACAATTCCTGAACCGATACACATGAAAGTGTTAACTCCTGCAACAGCAAGACCGATTACCAAGATTAGAGGAATGATCATGTAAAGTGCAACACCTTCCTGAACCTGAGTTAGAAGATCAATAGCAACAGGCTTTTTCTCCTGAATATATGCGATAGCATCTGGAGCTTCAGCGTTGAGCTTATCGAATACTCCGGAAGCATCTGCAGTCTCTCCTGGAAGACCCATAACTGTTGCTGCAACAAAGAATGCGATGATTGCAAGAATTAGGCATCCAATTGACCATACTCCTTGTGATCTGATTCTGTCGATAACTTCAACTCCCTGGATACCAGAAGATACGATTGTAGTATCAGAAATAAGACCGATGTTATCTCCAAAGCATGCACCACCTGCGATGGCGCAAGTAGTCAAAACAACGTCTCCTCCGACGATGTTGTTGAGCCATAGGAAGATTGGAGCACATGCTGCAAAAGTCCCCCAAGATGTACCTGTAGCAACTGAAAGTACAGCTGTAACAGCGATTCCAACTACAGCGACAGTTTTACCTGTAACACCTAGTGAAAGAGCGATGATTACGGCAGAAGCACCTACACCTGTTGTCATAAATGCAGAAGCCATTGCGTAAGCAAACATTAGAATGAATAGAGCGATAAGGATGTGAGATACACTACCAATCGCTGCATCAAGCATGTCTTTAAACTTTAGTCTCTCAGTTACTCCTGCGACTATGCAAGCGCAAATAGTTGCAATTGGAGCTGCAATAAGAGCATCCATCCCGGACATCATAAGTGCTGCAAGTACAGCAACCGGAACGAACTTAAGAATTGCTTTAAGTGTGTTCATTAAAAGTTCTCCTTTTCTTTTAGATAATAATAAATAAAAACAATTTAGGTGATAAACTCACCAATTCTATTATACAAGCAATTATCGTGCCAAAAGGTAAAAGTTAAATAACATACATCCACTTAAGAAAATGATAAAAATAAAACATGGGATTTTTAAGTGATTTTATGGGAATTTTTTTAGATAAAAATACTGTTTTGTGTCCTTCAGATTTACAAAATTCGGAAAGAAAAGAATAAAATAAGGCTATATTTTAAAATTTGCAAACCAAAAGTGGGTCGGTAAAATATTTACGAGTCAAATTTGGGTCAAAACCATTGACCTGAGAGTCATAAAAATATAAAATATATAATGAATTTATGAAAGATACAATCTCTGTGTCCAAGTAAATCTCTTATTCTAATAGATTTTTATTTGACAGGCAGAATGAAGCAATAATATATAAAACCTGGAAGGAATAATATATGAAGAATTTTGGACTATCAAGAGTCATTTCACCTAAGGGCGTACTGCCCGTTGCCGCTTGGGAACTAGACAACTCACCAACAATTGTGGAAGGCGAGGCCTTACTTCACATTGATAAGATTCAAATGGAAAAAGAAAGCTTTGGACAAATATGTTCAAGCTGCGGATATGATGTTGTAAAGATAAAATCTAGAATAATCGACATAATCAACAAAAGAGGCAAACTCCAAAATCCATACACGAAGACAGGAGGAGTATTCGTCGGAAAGATGATAAATATGGGTAAGAACTACTTGAATTCAGAGGGCTTTCAGATAGGTGAAAGTGTCTGCTGCGTATGTTCTACCTGCGGCATCCCCATGAAAATCGGAAGCATAGACTCAATCGATTTTACATATGGACAGATAAACTGCACTGGATATGCGATTGTATTTGATACAACTCCACTGAGACGTCTTTTGCCGGGAATAAAGGATGAATTTATTCTCACGGCCGTGGATGAGGCCGGAAATTTATACGGTTTATACAAAATTGCCAAATTTGAAAAAATACAGTCCGCTATGATCATAGGAAATACTCCGATTGCCACAATGCTTTATGCACAGGCTATGAGAGAGGCTATGAATGATAATGGGATCACGGGTAGCATATCAGTTATAATAGATCAGAATTTAACACATTCGGTTCAAAAAGAGACCACGGTTTCGGCACTTGAAGGCATCGTGGACGAAATCTATTTTGTTGATCTAGTTAGGCCAATAGAAGCCGTAAAAGAAATGATGGAACTGGACCAGATTTATAAGGGAATTGTGGACAAGGTCGTGGTAATTGAAGACGTTCTTGGAGCGGAGAGCCTTGCGGTCTCGCTTGTCAAGGAAGGGGGACATGTGTTTTTCTCATCCGCTGGGAACCACTATTGGACGGCTGCCGTTGCGACAGAGGGGCTTGGTAAGGAAGTTCATATGCACGTTTTTGACCAATATGTTGAGGAGCATCCCGAGTTCACATTTATGATCGTAAAGAAACTAAAGGAAAACATGGAAAAAGCGGGCGAACTTTGGCATGAGATAAAAAAAGATTTTTTGTGGACGATGCTAGATGACGAAACGGATGAGACAGGCTTGGGAAGGGTCGGTGAGAAGGGAGATTTTCTTTTTAAAAGCCCTGCAACTAAAAAACTCGTTGATGAGGTGCTGAATATTGCAAAATACGACTGCAATGTGATAATCCAGGGTGAAACCGGAGTCGGCAAAGAAAAAATTCTCGAGCTTATACACGAAAATAGCAGTAGGAGGAGCGGACCGTGTATAAAAATAAATTGTGCGACAATCAACGAAGGACTGGCAGAATCCGAGATTTTTGGTTATGAAGAGGGTGCATTTACTGGAGCCAGAAGCGATGGCAAGCATGGGTATTTTGAAATGGCGAACAACGGTATTTTGTTCCTCGACGAAATAGGCAGTTTGCCGCTACATCTTCAATCTAAATTGTTGAGAGTGCTTCAGGAGAGTCAGTTCTACAGGGTGGGAGGTACCAAGCCCGTCAATACGAATGTCAGGGTTGTAGTTGCGAATAATGTGCCGCTAAAGGAACTTGTGGATCATGGAGCATTCAGGGAGGACCTTTATTATAGATTGAATATTTGCACGATAGATGTGCCGCCGCTTAGGGAGAGGCGTGAAGACATAGTCTGCCTTGCGGAGTTTTTTGTGAATGACTGGTCTAAGAAATATTCGATTCACAAGGAGATTGAGTCCCATGCTCTGAGAGCCTTGTTTTATTATTCGTGGCCAGGAAATGTCAGAGAACTTGAAAATGTTATGCACAGACTCGTGATTAAGAGCAAGGGGGATATCATAACAAAGCTTGATGTAGATCAATTAATCCACGCAGAGGGCGGGAAGACGGGGTTTCCACAGCTTAGGAAATCAAATGGAGGACTTGATTATTCTTTTGATTTCCACGAATTCATGGATGCACAGGAAAAAGAAGTCATTGCCTATGCAATGGAGCAAGCGGGTTCTACACGAAAGGCGGCAAGTCTACTGGGTCTTCCTCAGACCACTTTTGCGAGAAAGAAATTGAAGCATGGGCTCTGATATAATTGCAATAAATAATATTCACTTTCGGGCCTTGATGAGTTATAATTTAAATTAGGTATAGGTAGCAGGAATTCCGCTAATAAAAGCATTGAAATTATGTCAATTTTCTTAATGACATGTTTCTGCCTTTTGGGGAGATCTTTGGGGAGGTTTTCATGCAGGAAGAGAAAAAAATAGATGCTGTAGAGTGTTTTGTCGAGGATATATCAAAAGCAAGAGAGATATTTTGGATCAATCCTGCAGTTCAAGCAGCCAAAGGCAGTTGTAGGAAATATGTATCAGACGGTGCGCAAAGTGATAATATTAGCCGTAAAGATATTGATGAGGCAGAAGCGAGGCTTATAAGATTCGCCCCATATATAGAGCGCGTTTTTCCGGAAACGGAGTCTCAAGGCGGTATTATTGAATCACCTCTTGCTAAAATCTCTAAGATGAAAAGTTATCTTGAATCTCATGGTGACAAAATATTCGGTGATCTTTTTCTAAAGTGCGACAGTCATCTGCCAATTTCCGGGTCTGTTAAGGCTAGGGGCGGAATTTATGAAGTGCTTAAATATGCGGAAGAACTTGCGGTCGCAGAAGGAATTTTGAAGTATGAGGATGATTATAGCGTGCTGGCCGAAGACAGATTCAAAGAATTTTTCTCAGGCTACAGTGTCGCAGTCGGTTCTACCGGAAACCTCGGGATGTCTATTGGTATTATAAGTGCGAAATTGGGCTTTAAAGTTGATGTTCACATGTCTCATGATGCCAAAGAGTGGAAGAAGGAAGTCCTCAGGAAGGCTGGCGTGAACGTATGCGAATATTCTGGAGATTATGAGAAGGCCGTTGCTGAAGGAAGAAAACTTGCGATGGCCGACCCTAGGTGCCACTTTGTCGATGATGAAAATTCAATAGATTTATTCCTCGGATATGCGGTTGCAGGAAGGCGATTGGCAAGACAACTTGCAGAACAAAATATTCCTGTCTCAGAGGGGAATCCTCTATATGTATATATCCCATGCGGAGTGGGTGGTGCACCAGGCGGAATAGCATTTGGACTAAAAGATGAATTTGGAGATAATGTGCATATCTATTTTGCAGAGCCTGTTCAGGCTCCTGCAATGACCTTGGGTTTAATCACAGGCAAGTTTGAGAAGATTTCTGCAACTGACGTAGGACTTTCTGGACTTACTGAGGCAGATGGGCTAGCAGTATCAAGACCTTCGGCCCTCGTTTCGCCGATAATGCAGAGAATGCTTGATGGCTGCTTTACTGTTAAGGATGAAAGGCTCTATCCTTATTTGGCTAATCTAGGTGAACTCGAAGATATTTGGATTGAGCCGTCTGCATGTGCAGCATTCCCGGGACCTGGGCTTGTGTCAGTAAATGTAATAAATTGCAAAAAAAAGCATTGCCACCCAACTCACATTGTTTGGGCGACTGGTGGAAATGCAGTCCCCGAAAATATAATGCGGGAATATTGTAAAAAGAGTAGAGATGTTAAGGAGACAAATTGAGGAACAGATTTAAAAACAAATATTTTCGACTATGGCTTACACTTATTTTGGTCGGAATTGCACTGATAACATTTCACTATGTGATTTCCAATATGGGAGATATATCTGGAGCTATCAATACGATAGGAGATATTTTATTCCCATTCCTGTTTGGTGGCGTTTTGGCCTATCTTTTGTGTCCTGTCTATAACTTTACAGTCAAGTTCACATACCACCGTAGTGCTCCAATGTTCAAAAAAAAGCGACAAGCCCTGAATTTCGCGAGGCTCATAGGTTCAATTGCCTCAATCTTAATACTCTTCCTTGTCGTAGGCGGTGTTTTATGGATGATAATTCCGGAACTGATAAGGAGTATAACAAACATTATTGAGTCTGCACCTACAAATTTGAGCAAAATAAGGACGCTGATAGAGATGGAACTCAGCAAGGGGTCGCTGTCTTTTGCTGAGCATTCGATACGCGATGCACTCAACCAACTGCAGTATAAGGTGGTGAAATGGTCAAAAGAGGGCATTGTTGATAGCCTCGATATCTATATCCAGAAAATAACTGAGGGTGTATTATTTACATTCAGGACAATTCTTAAGGTTCTGGTATCCATAATCGTTGCAGTTTACCTGCTTAATGGCAAAGAAGTCTTTCTTGCACAATCAAAGAAAATTATTATCGCTAAGTTCTCTGAGGAAAATAGAAACAAAATTTTCGACTTTTTCACTTTTACAAACAAGACATTTGGCGGTTTTATCAATGGCAAAATCATCGACTCCATCATAATCGGTATATTGACATATATAACTATGAATATAATAGGATTACCATATCCTCTACTCATAAGTGCAATCATCGGTATCACAAATATCATTCCGTTTTTTGGCCCATTCATAGGTGCAATTCCGAGTGCGATTATAATCTTGACTGTTGACCCTTTGCAGGCCCTGTATTTTGCAATAATGATTCTGGTTATACAGCAGCTGGACGGCAATGTGATCGGCCCAAAGATTCTAGGAGGTACTGTTGGACTTCCAAGTTTCTGGATAATGTTTGCGATTGTCATAGGTGGGGGGCTGTTTGGATTCATTGGGATGGTTCTTGGAGTTCCAGTGTTTGCGATCATCTATTATTACTTCAAAAGACATATTGAAGTTAAACTTGAAGAGAAAAACATGCCTTCTGACACTAAGGCATATCAAAAATATGATAATTACGATATCAAGAGGGAAGAAATTTTATGAAAATTCTAGAAAATTGCAATATGGCCGAATTTACGTCTTTCAAAGCTGGTGGAAACTGCGAACGCCTCTTGATTGTCGAGTCAAACCAAGAGTTGGCGCAGACGCTTTCTGAAATTTCCAAGAGCGGCAAGAAACATATTTTGTTGGGTAACGGAAGCAATACCTTATTTGCAGATGGAATGTACGATGGCACTGTTATCAAGCTTGGTGAGTGCTTCAACAAAATATCTGTCTCCGCTGAGATGGTTTCTGCGGGCAGTGCGGTTCTACTATCTAAGGTTGCCCGTGAGGCTATGAACTTTGGCCTAGGTGGTCTTGAACCACTGAGCGGTATTCCTGGCAGCATAGGGGGTGCTTTGTTTATGAATGCAGGCGCATACGGTGGCGAGATGAGCCATGTTGTGAGTAGAGCCTATGTCATAAAAAGCGATGGCAGTGAGTCGTACTGGATATCAAAGAACGATATGGAATTGGGATATAGGACAAGCAGATTCAAAAATAGTCAGGAAATCATTCTTGAGGTTGAATTTAAATTAGAGAAAAAGCCAAAGTCAGAAATTAAGAGTTTAATGAATGAATATACTGAGAGAAGAAATAGCAAACAACCGCTGACTCTGCCTAGCTGCGGGAGCTTTTTTAAAAGACCTGAAGGGCATTTTGCTGGTGCATTGATACAAAATTCTGGACTTGCAGGATATAGCATTGGTGGAGCTCAGGTTTCTGAAAAACATTGTGGATTCTTGGTGAACAGAGGAGGAGCGACTGCGACGGATGTGCTCGCACTTAAGGATTTTGTACAGAAAACTGTAAAAGAAAAATTTGGAGTTGACCTTGAGCCTGAGGTGAGGATTATTCTTTAGTTTGATTAAAGGTTAAGAAATGAATATTTACGAAAAAAATGGCAAAAAGTATAGGATGATTTGGGATTATCATACCCATACTGTTTTTTCTCATGGCATAGGAACGATAGAAGATAATGTTAAGGTTGCAATTGAAAAAGGACTTTCTTCTATTGCGATATCAGATCACGGGCCTGGACACCTAACATACGGTGTTAAGCGAAAAGATTTTCCTGTTATGAGACAGATCATAGAAGAACTTAATAAAAAATACAATGAGATAACTGTATTCATGAGCGTTGAAGCAAATATTGTCAACTGCAGAAACAATCTAGATGTGACGAAAACTGAAGTGGGTTTGTTTGATTTTATCCACGCTGGTTACCACTTTGGAGTGCGGAACGGATACATGGTAAGAAACTGGCTATGGTATCATGGACTTGGGAAAATTTTTGAAAATTTTTTAAAGAAGAAAAACACGGAGATGATGGTAGCAGCTATTAGGAAAAACAAAATCATGATACTGACTCATCCCGGAGATAAGGCGCCAATTGATCTAAAGCAGGTTGCAGAGGCTTGTGAGGAAACCGCTACGCTTATGGAAATTAATCCATGGCATGGACATTTAACGGTTGACGAACTAGTATTTTGTTCTAAATATGACGTTAAATTTGTTATAAGCAGCGATGCTCATAAACCTGAGAATGTGGGAAGTTTCGAGCGGGGGCTTGACATGGCTATTGAGGCAGGCATTGGGATTGATAGAATTGTTAACGTTGAGGAAGTATTATAGTAGAATAAAGAAATATTAGGATTGAATAAAGGAATTTGTTTGGGGTAATTCAGAGGAAGTAATATGGAGAAACTGTCGATATTTTTGGTAACGGGCCTTTCGGGGGCAGGCAAAACTGTTGTAGCAGACTGGTTTGAAGATAAGGGGTTTTATTGTGTTGACAACATGCCGCCGTCGCTTATTGATAGTTTTGTGGAACTTTCAAAGAGTTCTGCGCATATAGACCGGATTGCTATAATTATAGACATCCGTGGCGGAGAGTTTTTTGACGATTTGTCTTCGGCACTTGATAGACTGAAAAATGATCTGAATGTTGATCTTAAAATTCTTTTTGTCGAAGCCAGTGATAAGGCTCTTATGAGGCGATATAATGAGTCTAGGAGGAATCATCCTCTCTTTGTGGGGACATCTGGTGCTACAGACTCGAATGTGATAGGTAAGGAACGCGAACTACTTGCGGGAATAAGAAAAAGAGCCGATTATGTCGTTGATACTACGGGGCTTAGCGTGGCGCACCTCAACAATATGCTCGACAAAACATTTAGGGATGATGTGCCGAGTGTGCCTTTTACGATCAATATTCAGTCCTTTGGCTACAAAAGAGGGCTGCCTGAAACGGCAGATGTGGTAGTTGATATGCGATTTATTCCTAACCCATTTTATGTTAAGAGTCTGAAAAAGTTGACTGGAAGAAACAAAAAAGTTCAGGATTATGTGTTGAGGCAGCAGATTACGAGGCTGTTTATCGATGATTTTTCTAGGCTGATTAAGAGTCTTGTGCCGCATTATCAAAATGAGGGGAAGAAGCATTTGAATATTGCATTTGGATGTACAGGTGGTCAACACAGATCAGTTGCGCTTGCTGAGGAGTTTGAAAAGATTTTCTCAGGTGCAGGATATTTGGTTACGATAGAACATAGAGATTTGTAAGAGTTTTTATAGTATGAACAGATACTTGAAGAAAAGTTTTAAAAATGATACAATATTAACTATCATAAGATATGCCTTTTGATAAGTTTATTATTTAAATTTTAAGGGCTGCAGTCTTAATTGAAATGGACATAATAAAACGCCTGAGTTCAAAAATCGGGAGTTTAGTGATGTTACTTTTATTTTTTTATGATAAGGAGAAGATATGGAAAAATTAATTATCAGTTCATGTATCTGCGGTGCAGAGGTAACTAAGGAGCAGAATCCTGCAGTACCTTACACAGTTGAAGAAATTGTAAGAGAAGCTAAATCAGCTTATGATGCTGGCGCTGCTGTAATTCACCTACACGTTAGATGGGATGATGGAACACCAACTCAGGCTACTGAAAGATTCCAGGAATGTATGGATGCTATTTATGAAGTATGCCCTGACGTAATTATCCAGCCTTCAACAGGTGGAGCAGTTGGAATGACTGACCTTGAGAGACTTGCATCTACAGATGTAGTTCCAACACCAGAGTTTGCAACACTTGACTGTGGTACATGCAACTTCGGCGGAGACGAGATCTTTGTAAACACTGATGATACAATTGTAAACTTCGCAAAAATCATGAATGAAAAGGGTATTAAGCCTGAACTCGAAGTTTTCGAAAAAGGTATGGTTGACACAGCTCTTAAATTCCACAAGAAAGGATTCATCAAGGATCCTATGCACTTTGACTTTGTGCTCGGAGTTACAATGACAGCAACTATCCGTGACCTAGTATTCATGGTAGGTTCCCTTCCTCCAGGATGCACTTGGACTGCTACAGGACTTGGAAGAAACTGCTGGTCAATCGCAGCAGCTACAATCGCTATGGGCGGACACGTTCGTGTTGGATTTGAGGATCACCTATATATCGAAAAAGGCGTTCTTGCAGAGTCTAATGGACAGCTAGTTGCCAAAGCTGTTGAACTTGCTAAGATCATGGGAAGAGAAATTGCTACTCCAGATGAAGCAAGAGAAATCCTTGGAATTCCACCAAGAAAGAACAAATAGTTTATACTTTAAATTCAATTTCCAATGGGTTTAAGTCAAAACGAAATTTGTAAAAAGGGAGAAAGTCTATGTCGTTCGCTCAAGAAACAAAGAATGAACTGGCAAGATTCGAAACTGAAAAAAATTGTTGTAAGCTGGCGGAAATCGCCAGCTTCATTCGTATGGCGGGAAGTATCGGTCTTGCAGGCAATGGAAAATTTAATATTATACTAAAAACTGAAAATGCCGCAGTTGCAAGGCACTTAAAAGTCCTTCTGAGCGAGTATTTCCAAATTGATCCCATCGTTGAATATGAGGAAGAGACAAATTTGTCGAGGGGCAATGTTTATGTTCTCAGAATCACACCAGATATGCGAAGTGAGGCAATCCTTAGAGAAACCGGCATCCTGATGATAAAGCAGGGGAATAACTACATATCGGATGGTATATATCAAGGTATCACCAGAACAAAATGTTGCCGCAAGAGTTACCTGAGAGGGAGCTTCCTAGCAGCAGGTACAATATCAAACCCTGAAAAAAGCTATCAGATGGAATGGCGTTGTGCAGGTGAAAAGATGTCCAAGGACCTCGTGCGCCTTGTCGGCACTTTCGACGATCTTGAAGCAAAGATGACTAAACGCGGCAAGTACTACATCGTTTATGTCAAATCTTCAGGCTATATAAGTGACCTGCTCGCGCTGATGGGAGCTCACAGCAAGGTGCTTGAACTTGAAAATGTCATGATAACAAAAGAGTTGCGTAGCGAGGCTGTTCGTCTGACTAATTGCGATACGGCTAACATGGACAGAATTGTCAGTGCATCCGAAAGACAGATTCGAGACATTAAGAAAATCTTTGAAATGAAGGGTGAAAACTTTCTCCCTGAAAAACTCAGAGATGTTGCACTTGCTAGGCTTGCAAATCCCGAAGCAAGTCTAACACAGCTTGGTGAAATGCTGAGCAATCCCCTAAAAAAATCCGGCGTTAACAATAGACTTAAAAAAATAAGTGAGATTGCAGAAAATCTGTAATATAAATAATATAAAAAAGGCGACCTGACACAGATATAAAAGTGACAGATCGCTATTTTTTCATATAACCATAAAGGCTATATTTTGTTCCTTTAAAATATTACTAAAGCAGCCCTACTACTAGGAATCCACCACATACGACTATTGCTACAAAGAACAATGTGATGAGGCAGTATCCCATGATGTCTCTAGCTGAAAGACCAGCAATTCCAAGTGCTGGAAGCGCCCAGAATGGTTGGATCATATTTGTCCAAGCGTCTCCCCATGCGATAGCCATTCCTGTAACGGAAGGATCTACGCCAAGAGCTTGGCCTGCAGGCATCATGATTGGACCTTGAACAGCCCACTGACCGCCGCCTGATGGTACGAATAAGTTTACGATACCAGCAGATAAGAATGTAAATAGTGGGAATGTTATCTGGTTCGAAATGCTTACGAAACCATGAGAGATTGCACCTGCAAGGGAAATTCCTGTGTCAGGATTTGCAGTAACCATCATTGCCATGATTCCGGCATAGAATGGGAACTGAATGATGATACCAGCTGCACCCTTTGCAGCTTCTGCGATTGCTCTAACATAGTTTATCGGTGTTTTGTGACAGATGATTCCCAAAGTTAGGAATATCATATTTACAATGTTTAAAGATAAATTAAATCCATTCTGTGAAAAATAGCTTACTAGATAAATTACACCAGCCATCGAAATAATGGTTGAAACAATCCAACTGTTTTCGAGACGTTCAGCAGGAGTTTCAGGTGGTTTATAAACATATACCTCTTCTTCAATAAGTGCGGGATCAACTGTGATGACATCCTTTTTTTCAGGGTGCATTGCTGCGTTGATAAATGGTAAACAGATTAGAATGATAATAATCATGATGAGGTTATATGGAGCGAAAATTGTCATACTAGTTGGTATAACGTCCTTTACAACTCCACCAGTTGCAGCGGCTAGAGCCTTTTTGTCAGGTGTAGCAAGTGCAAGCGGAATTGATGCAGAGAATCCAGCATGCCAGATTACGAATCCTGAATAAGCTGAAGCGATCAGAAGCCTATAGTCAACACCTTCAAGCTGTCTTGCGATTTCTTTTGCTAGGATTGCACCAACAACTAGTCCAAAACCCCAGTTTAGCCAACATGCTATTAGCGAGAAGAATGTAACAACTAAGATACCTTGCTTAGGTGTTTTGGCAAGTGAAGCAACTCTAGCTACAAGCCTTTTGACTACAGGTGCTTGAGCCATGGCACTTCCAAGAACAAGTACCAACGCCATTTGCATCGAGAACGCTAGCAAATTCCATGCTCCATTACCCCAGTTATCAATGAGTTCTAGAGGTCCCATTTTGGTAACAGGAATTGCTACGACAAAAACAATAATTGACAGCATTATGCAGAAAATAAATGGATCAGGTAAAAGTTTATTTACCATATGCACACATGCATTAGACACTTTTTTGAACATAATACCCTCCTTTTCTAAAAGATTGTTAATAAGTTAATTATTCCTAAATCAAATTGTATACCTCAAAATTCAACGTGTCAACGAACTTTTTTTAGTACATTGTCCGCACCAGAAATATGGAAAAAAGTGAGTAAACCTTTATTTTGTGGGTACACTACTTGAAGGGATGTATTCTTAAGAGTATAATTAAATATACATATATCTTCTGGAGAAAAGGAGGTGGGTTTATGTTTTCTGATGAGCTTGCAAAAATTGTAAGCAGCGAGGAAGAAGCAGAGAATCTTATTAAAGAAGCAAAGGCTGCAGAGAAGAAAATCCTCGAGAATGCTAGAAATCAAGCTGAGGGAATCATAGATGAAGCTGAGAAGAAGGGCAAAGATTACTATCAAGAGCAAATTGAAGAGGGAAATCGCATTGCCAAGACTAACTATGATAACTTCATTGAGGATGTAAAAAAACAAAATAGAGATTTGCAAAACAATGCAGAGGATAAATTGGATGAAGTATCTGATTTTATATTTGAAAGGATAGTGAACAGCAGTGTCAATAGCTAAGATGGAGAAACTGGCTGTTATCGGACTTTCGAATACGAAGGATAAACTTATTGCGGATCTTGCTGACCTTGGAGTTGTTGAAATTACCGAAAGATTCATTCCTGGTGCAGACGAGATTAAAGATCCTGATGCACCAGAAGCATTAGAGTCACAAGCTTCCGAAATAAAAAAACCTCAAGAAGTATTTGATAAAGTTGACGGAGATCCAGATTTTGTTTCAACCATTGAGGGAGAAATGAGCAGGACGGATACAGCCCTTGATACTTTAAAAAGATATTCAAAAGAGAAAGAACCGCTTTTTGCCACAAAAAAAGTCATAAATGGTGAAAGGCTTAAGGATTTATTAAATAGACGTGCTGAAATCGAAGGCTATATTTCATCTATTTTGAGGCTTAACTATCGCCTCCGCATGACAGATGAGAAGATTAACAAGATGTCTTCAGATCTTGCGTCATTAAAACCTTGGATTGTGTATGATGTTCCGCTCGATATCTCTGAGACAAAGTTTACGAATATCGAACTTGGAGTTGTGCCGTCCACAGTAAATCTGGATAATATAAAGGAAAAATTTTCTGAACTCGAACTGCCGTCTGATATAAGTGTAGTCAATTCGGATAGAGAATTGATTTACCTTGCTGTAGTTATGATGAAGGAGGGGACGGACAATGTCCTTGGGATTCTTAAACAGTACGGTTTTACACAGTTGCCTTTCCAGGGATTTGAAGGCAGAGTCAGCGATAACATTGAAAAAATAACAAAACAGATAGATGAGCAAAAGGACGTCAGAAGAGAACTTGAAGATGAGGTAGCAGGCTATGGCAAGATGCAGCAAGACATTGAATTCTTGTCAGATTATCTTACCATTGAGCGTGATAGAGAAAGAATCAAATCGAAGATGAGAGTTACAAAAAGAACTTTCAACTTCGAAGGCTGGGTACCATCGCATCTAAAGGATGGAGTTGAACGAATTCTAGACAGATATGGATGTCACTACGAGTACAGAGAACCTCTTGAGGGTGAAGAAGTACCAGTAATGATTGAAAACTCAGCTGCTGTTACGCCGTTTGAAGCTGTAACGCAGATGTACTCCATGCCTGACTACAAAGGATTTGACCCGACCAAATGGTTTGCTATATTCTACGCCATGTTTTTCGGCATCATGCTTTCGGATGCTGGTTACGGCCTTGTCATTACAATAGCGACATTTGTAGCCCTCAAGAAATTCGAGCTAGAGGGCATGACCAAGAAGATGGTTAAAATGTTCATGTACTGCGGTATCGCAACAGTCTTCTGGGGCGCGATGTTTGGAGGATGGTTTGGAGACCTGATTCCAGTAGTAGCGGATGTTTTGTTTGGCAAGAAGGTTGAGATCAAGCCTATATGGTTCAACCCTATTGACGACCCAACAAGACTTCTTATTTGGTCGCTTGGCTTTGGCGTTGTGCATATTTTCCTAGGAATGGCAATCAATGCATACATGCTCATAAAGCGTGGACATTTCTGGGATGCCGTCTTTGATGTCTTCAGCTGGTATGTCCTAATAATCGGTGCGATAATGTACGGTGCGCTTGGAAATTCAAATCCAATGCTTGGCAAAATCGGACTTTACATGGCGGTCATCGGAGCAGCTGTTTTGTTGCTAACCGGCGGACGTAAGAACAAAGGATTTGGCAAAGTCACAGGCGGACTTGGAGCACTCTATGGAATAACAGGTTATGTGTCAGATATTCTCAGTTACTCGAGGCTACTGGCTTTGGGACTGGCAACTGGCGTAATTGCATCTGTTGTGAATACCATGGGTTCCCTTGGTGGAAGAGGGATTGTGAGTTTCATAGTGCTCATCGTTGTTGGAATCGTGGGACACAGTTTCAACATGGCGATTAATATTTTGGGCGCATTTGTTCACTCGAGCAGGTTGCAGTATATAGAATTCTTTGGAAAGTTCTATGAGGACGGGGGCGAAGAATTTGATCCATTCAGAAATGAAACAAAATATATAAGAATTTTAAAAGAAAGTGATGGAGGAGAGAAATGATTACAGGTAATGTATTAGCACTATTTGGAGCGGCAATAGCCAGCTTAGCAGGAATCGGAAGTGCGATAGGAGTTGGAATTGCAGGACAGGCTGCATCGGGCGTATTGGCGGAAGATCCGAAGAAATTTGGTAAAACACTTATCGTTCAGGCTGTTCCAGGTACACAGGGAATTTACGGTTTGCTGATGGCATTCCTGATCTTCATTAGGATTGGGCTATTCGGCGGCGCTATGCAAGATCTTGATGTTACAACAGGACTTTTGATTTTGGTATCAGGTATTCCTATCGGACTTGTTGGACTATGGTCTGGTATTGCACAGGGAAAGACAGCCGCATCAGGAATCATGCTTATGGGGAAGAGACCAGATCAGTTTATTAAAGGTATTATTTATGCCGCAATGGTAGAGACTTATGCTATTTTTGCACTGTTGCTGTCAATTCTAATCCTTTTCAATATCTAAATTGGAATATCAAAATATCTAAAAGGAGATATAAATGAGTGTAGAGAAAATAACCTCAAAAATTCTCGAAGATGCTAAGGCTCAGGCAGATGCTATAACACTTGATGCTAATCTCAGGGCTGAAGGAATCGTAAATGAAGCCAAAGAGAATGCTGAGAGCCTTATTGAATCATACAAAACTCGAGGAGAAGAGGAAAAACTTAAGCTTATCGACAGGAAGAAGTCAGTTGCTGAAATAGATGGCAGAAAGATCACCCTTGGTGTAAAACAAGAGATAATTGACAAAGCCTTCAAGCTCGCAGCAGAAAAGATTTCTTCGATGGAAAACGATAAGTATATAGATTTTCTTGTTGAGAAAATACAGGCATCAGGTGTAAGAACTGGCGAAATCGTTATGAACCCCAATCAACGTGAGAAAATTGGCACAAAACTTGTCGCTAAACTTAACCAAACCTTTGCGACTGACGCGGGGAATAAGGGATTCACACTATCTGAGGAAACCGTAGATGCTGTAGGTGGCTTCATGGTCAAAGATGGTCAGATATATATGAACGGAACCCTTGAGAACCTCATTGAAGAAGAATATGGGAATATAGTTTCGTCGGTTGTGGAAAAACTTTTTTAGGTTGTGAGGAGATATAATGAGAAAGCCATTAGAAGAATATACATTTGCAGCGGCATATATCGGTTCATATGTTAATAAACTGATGGACAAGCAGGCGTTAATGAGGCTTGCTCAAGCTAAGGACCTTGCAGCCATCGAGAGCATTCTTGTAGACTTCGGCTATGGTGAGGCGAAAGAACTTTATGACGGAGATATAGAGTTTTTTATACGAAGAGAACAAAATAGGCTTATCCGAATGATTTTTTCTACCGTGCCGAAAAAAGAAGAAATGGGACTATTTACCTTGCCAATGGACTATCATAACGTAAAGGTATGTCTCAAATCTGAATTTCTTGGTATAACACCTGATGAAAACAATCTTGTTTCCTCAGGAGGCGTATCGGAACAGAAGATAATGGCGATGGTTAAGGAGAGAAATTACACACATATGTCCTCATATATGAAGGGCGCGATTGAGGATGCAGTTGATGCGTTTTCTAGATCTAGAGATCCTCAGCTTATAGACTTGATTTTGGATAAGGCGTGCTATGAGGAAATGTATGAGATGGCCCTAAATGTGGATGTCGACTTTATAATTAACCTTGTGAAAAAACAACTTGATTTACTGAATCTAAAGTCTTTTGTGAGATTGAAACAGATGGGAAAATCATGGAATGTATTTGAAAAGGTTTATCTTGAGCACGGAGAAGTTCCAATGAGTCTCTATACTTCGCATTGGGAAGAAAGTTACAGTCAGATTGCCGAAAGACTAAAGCCATACAAATTAAAAGATGTTATGGAAAAAGGTTCTGCTCATGTGGTCGAAAAAAACGATTTCAGCGTGCTTGAAAAGCTATGTGCTGATACGCTTATGGAATACAACAAGACTGCAAAATACGAGTCTTTTGGGATTGCTCCTATTGCGGCTTATTGGCTCGCTAAGGAAGTAGAAATTGATAATCTCAGAATTATACTGCTCGGTAAAAAAGTGGACCTTCCACCAGAGAACATCATAGAAAGATTGAGGGAACCGTATGTATAAGATAGGTATCATGGGGGATCGAGAATCTGTTATGAGTTTTAAGGCTCTTGGCCTTGATGTTTTCCCAAGCGAAAATGAAGAAGATGCTCGCAAAACTCTTCATAGACTCGCTAAGGAAAAGTATGGAATTATTTACATAACAGAAAATTTGATTCATTCCATGGAAAAAGATATAGATAGGTATAACGACTCAATAATTCCTGCAATTATACCAATCCCGAGTAGGCAAGGCGCCTCAGGTATGGGGATGATGAATGTGAAAAAATCCGTTGAACGTGCTGTGGGAGCGGATATACTATTTGGAGGTGACAAGTAAATGAGTCAAGGAAAAATTGTCAAAGTTTCAGGACCGCTTGTAGTAGCATCGGGCATGTCAGAAGCAGATATGTTTGACGTTGTTCGTGTAGGCGAACAGGGACTGATTGGAGAAATATTGGAGATGAGAAACGATCTCGCTTCAATTCAGGTATATGAGGATACTGCTGGGATTGGACCGGGAGCGCCTGTGGTAACAACGGGTGCACCACTTTCAGTTGAACTAGGACCTGGCCTTATAGAGACTATGTATGACGGAATACAAAGACCTCTTAAGGGTATGTACGAAGCAGTCGGAAGCAATATTACACGTGGTATAGCTGTACCAGCCCTTGATAGAGAGAAGAAGTGGAAATTCTCGCCTTCAGTAAATGTGGGTGATGAAGTTGGTCCAGGAGATGTTTTGGGCACCGTACAGGAAACCATCGTTGTTATGCAGAAAATTATGGTTCCGCCAAATGTTTCGGGTACAGTTAAGGAAATCTATCAAGGAGCCTTCACTGTAGAAGAAACAATATGTGAGTTGGAACTCGAGGACGGTTCAACAAAAGAGTTGTCTCTCATGCAAAAGTGGCCAGTTCGTAGGGGCAGACCATACAAGGAAAAACTCGTTCCAGAGATGCCTCTTTTGACAGGGCAGAGAGTTATAGATACTTTGTTCCCAATAGCTAAGGGCGGTGTGGCCGCTGTACCAGGACCATTTGGTTCGGGCAAGACGGTCGTACAGCACCAGCTTGCTAAGTGGGCAGATGCAGACATAGTTGTTTACATAGGCTGTGGTGAGCGTGGAAATGAGATGACAGACGTACTCATGGAGTTCCCAGAACTGACTGACCCTCATACTGGAGAATCTCTTATGAAGAGGACAGTTCTGATTGCAAACACATCTGACATGCCGGTAGCTGCTCGTGAGGCTTCTATTTATACAGGAATTACCATAGCCGAATATTTTAGAGATATGGGATACTCGGTTGCTTTGATGGCGGATTCAACATCAAGATGGGCAGAGGCACTTCGTGAGATGTCAGGACGACTTGAGGAAATGCCAGGAGAAGAAGGATACCCTGCATATCTTGGTTCAAGACTTGCACAATTCTATGAAAGAGCTGGTAGAGTTGTTTCACTTGGTAAGGATGGAAGAGTCGGAGCACTCTCTGCAATCGGAGCAGTATCGCCTCCAGGAGGAGACGTATCTGAACCAGTTTCTCAGGCAACACTTAGAATTGTAAAAGTATTCTGGGCACTTGATGCACAGTTAGCATACAGAAGACACTTCCCTGCTATCAACTGGCTTTCAAGCTATTCACTCTACGTTGATAGGCTTACAAAGTGGTATGAGCAGAATGTCAGCACTGATTTTCCAAAACTTAGGATGGATACGATCAGACTGCTTCAGGAAGAAGCTGAACTTCAGGAAATCGTACAGCTAGTCGGCGTTGATGCTTTGTCGCACGAGGATAGAATCAAACTTGAAGCATGTAAGTCAATCCGTGAGGACTACTTGCACCAGAACGCCTTCCATGAAGTCGATACTTATACATCGATGGATAAGCAGTTCAAATTGATGAGGCTGATAATGGCATATTACAACTTGTCAAAGGATGCTGTAAAGAAGGGTGCTAGCTATAACAAGTTAATCAACCTTCCTGTAAGAGAGCAGATTGGACGTTTTAAGTATGTTAAAGAAGAAGATACAGGCAAGCGATTTGATGAGATTATGAAGGAATTAAAGGGATCAATTGCAGATTTAATTAGCAAGGGGGATGAATACAATGATTAAGGAATATAAAACTATATCTGAAGTCGTAGGACCTCTGATGCTGGTTGAAAATGTTGAGGGCGTTACCTATGATGAGCTTGGAGAGATTGTTCTCCCCGATGGAGAAAAGAGGCTTTGCAAGGTTCTAGAGGTTAACGGCAGCAATGCGATGGTTCAGCTTTTTGAAAGTTCCGCAGGTATCAATCTAGCCGAGAGTACCGTTAAGTTCCTCGGAAGGGGTACGCAGCTAAAGGTTTCTCCTGAGATGATGGGACGTGTATTTGACGGCATGGGCAGACCAAAGGATGGTGGTCCAGAAATCATCGCTGAAAAGTCGCTGGATATCAATGGACTGCCTATGAATCCAGCAGCCAGGGACTATCCGGCGGAGTTTATTCAAACAGGAATTTCGGCTATAGATGGGCTTAATACCCTTGTTAGGGGACAGAAACTGCCTATATTTTCAGGAAACGGACTTCCGCATGCAGAGCTTGCAGCACAGATTGCAAGGCAGGCCAAGGTTCGTGGAGGAGAGAGCAATTTTGCGGTAGTCTTTGCAGCAATTGGTATTACATATGAGGAAGCTGACTTCTTTGCAGCTGACTTTAGGAGGACAGGCGCTATAGACAGAACGGTAATGTTCCTTAATCTGGCTAATGACCCTGCTGTTGAGCGTATTGCTACACCGCGTATGGCGTTAACTGCAGCGGAATATCTTGCTTTTGAGCTTGGTATGCACGTGCTTGTAATATTGACCGATATTACAAACTACGCCGAAGCACTTCGTGAGGTTTCGGCCGCACGTAAGGAAGTACCTGGTAGAAGGGGATATCCTGGATATTTATACACTGACCTTGCTACGATGTATGAGAGAGCAGGCAGAAAGAGGGGTCAAGAAGGTTCGATAACTCTGATCCCTATTTTGTCGATGCCGGAGGATGACATAACGCACCCAATTCCAGACCTCACAGGGTATATTACAGAGGGACAGATCATACTTTCCCGCGAACTATACAGAAAGAATATCAAGCCGCCTATTAACGTACTGCCTTCGCTATCCCGTCTTAAGGACAAGGGTATAGGTGATGGCAAAACTCGTGAGGACCATGCAGATACGATGAACCAGCTTTTTGCAGCATATGCAAGGGGCAAGGAAGCACTTGAGCTCATGACTATTTTGGGCGAAGCTGCACTGAGTGATGTCGATCTGATGTATGCTAAATTCTCACAGGAGTTTGAGCAGAAATACGTTTCGCAGGGCTATGACACTGATCGCACGATTGAGGAAACTCTTGATATTGGCTGGGAGCTTTTGAAGATTCTGCCTAAGAGCGAACTCAAGCGTATCGATGACAAGTATATTGAAAAGTATCTTTCTGAAGAATAGAATCCAACAAAATAGATTTGCAGCATAACTATTTCTAATTTGAATGCAGATTGTGTTTGTAGATTTTGAGGGTTATAGAAGGTAACAAAATAGCTTTAGAGAGAGGGTTTTGTCAATGGAAAGAATGAAAGTCAATCCTACGAGGATGATGCTTACGACGCTAAAAAAGCGTCTAGCAACTGCAACTCGAGGACATAAACTTATGAAAGATAAGAGAGACGAGCTTATGAAAACCTTCCTTGAAGTCGCCCGTGAAAACGGAAGACTGAGACAGGAGGTTGAGAGCGGTCTTGAAGATGTGTATAGATCATTTACAGTCGCATCAGCTATTATGTCGGGAGAGGTTATGGAAGAATCTCTGATGTTTCCGAAGCAGGGTGTAACTCTTGACATGGAAAAAAAGAATATCATGAGTGTTGAAGTTCCGATCTTCTCGTTTCAGACCGAGGCTGATGAATCTGCGGATATATTCCCATACGGATTTGCTAGGACATCTGGAGAGTTGGATACTGCTGTAAGCGGTCTTTCAGATATGTTTCCTAAACTTCTTGAATTAGCCGCAAAGGAGAAGGAGACTGCTCTTCTTGCTGCAGAACTTGAGAAGACAAGGAGGCGTGTAAATGCACTGGAATACGTTGTAATTCCTAGGCTAGAGGTCACCATCAAGTACATCACTATGAAACTTGATGAAGATGAAAGAGGAAACCAGACTAGACTCATGAAGGTAAAAGATATGATGCTTGAGGAGGCTATTCGTCAGCGCAGAAAGAAGGACGAAGAGTGTTTGGGATAATTAATGTCAGCATGAGATAGACCGAATATAGAAATGTATATACGTCAAAATTTAAAAATATATACACATTAAATTTTATATAATACAAATATATCGAGACGGAAATGATGATTTTCAGCAAGTGTTATTTAATATGCATTTTGTATCTTGTATAGCACGGGAATAATCCATTAGTAGATCTAAAGTTCTGTCTCGTTTTTTGTGCCAGATCAAATACTATATTAACGTAGATAACATACTAAAACTAAAAGAACTTTTGTGGTATAATATATCGGATAGTATTGAGAACAACTTATTTTGTGAGGTATAGAATATATGATAGATGTGCTTGATAGAATTGAATATTTTGCTGAAAATGCTCCTAATAGGATGGCTTTCACATCGGCAGATGGTCAAATTAACTATAGGCAGCTATGGGAAGCGTCAAAAGATTTTGCTAAAAAAATAGAATCTCTTAGATTAGAAGGTAAGATAGATGTTAAATCACCTATCGCGGTATATGGGCATAAAGAGCCTCAAATGATTATTTCATTTATAGGGTGTGCTCTGGCCGGGCATCCGTATTGTCCACTTGATAGATCAATGCCTGATTCAAGGATTGACGATATCCTCAGTGCTATAGGTACAAGGGTTTGGGTAAAATGCGAAAATGGGGAAGGTAAGATTTTGGAACTGGATTCAGCTCAGTTAGATGAGCCAGGTGATTTTTCTGATGATTCTAATGATGTTATGTATATAATATTCACCTCTGGAAGTACAGGAAAGCCAAAGGGAGTTGAGGTTACAAAACAAAACTTAGGCAATTTTCTTGAATGGATGACCGGAGTTGGAACACCAATTGAGGAAAAAGAGGGTGAAGTTTTTCTAAACCAAGCACCGTATTCTTTTGACCTTTCCGTAATGGACACATATACTGCGCTTGCATCTGGAGCTACAATCGCAAGTCTTGATAAGGGCACGATGTCAAATGCTGCATCGACTATGGAGTTTCTTAAAGTCCAGAATGTGAACTACTGGATCTCGACCCCGAGTTTTGTGGATATGATGCTGGCGGAAAAAGACTTCAATTCGGAAAAATATCCTGACATTAAGGTCTTCTTTTTCTGCGGAGAGAGGTTGACAAAAACAACTGAAAACAAGTTAATTAAAGCTTTTCCGCACTCGAAAGTTATAAACACATATGGACCGACAGAAAGCACTGTTGCCATATCAAGTGTCGAGATTAAAGAGGAATATATTCATGAGGATGATGAACTGCCTGTTGGGGTGATCAAGCCCGGAACCAAAGTTTTTTTACAGAGGGAAGACGGCATTATCATAGATGAATTTAATCAAAATATCGCTGAAGAATCTGGAGGAAGGGAAAATGCTGGCCATAAAAAGACAGATGTGGGCGAAATCCTGATAGAAGGAAATACAGTGTCCAAGGGCTATTTTAAGATGCCCGAGAAGACCGCAGCCGCATTTGATTTGATTAAGCTCAAGAACGGAGAGGTTCGCAGGATGTACCACACTGGAGATCTTGGATATTTCAAGGAAGGGATGCTTTATTGTATAGGTAGGACTGATCTTCAGGTTAAGGTCCACGGATATAGGATGGAAATTGGCGACATAGAAGCCAATGTTTTGTTGAAAGAAAACGTGGAGGCTGTATGTGTCGTCCCCAAAAGGAAGGATGGCAAGATAAGGAGCCTTGTAGCTTTTGTCGTGGCGCCGTCGGTATCTGGAAGTTTTGACGATGCGAAGGATATCAAACGTCACTTGAAAGATCTGCTGCCGGAGTACATGGTACCTAAGAAGATCAGATTCATCGATAAACTTCCGATGACATCAAACGGCAAGGTGGATCGCAAGACCCTGGAGGGCATGGCTTAATGACGAAACTGAATTTTTATGACGGTCTGTACTTTTTCAGCACCCTTATGGTTTTGGCGGTGCCTGCGATAATTTTTGGCATATGCCAGATAAAAATGAGAATCTACATAGCTATTACGACGATATTAATGCTTTATTTGGTACTCCGTGGGAATCTGGTAGCAATTGAAAACCTGGTGCTGTTTTGTGCGATTCAGGTTGTCTTAGCAAAATGCTTTGTGAAAGTAATACGACGGTTTGGACGGGTGAGATGGCATCTGTGGATTGCAGTAATATTATCGATTGCACCACTTTGCATCTACAAAATGTCAGATTTTTATCTCGGAAGTGGTATCTTTGGCTTCCTGGGGATTTCGTACATGACATTCAAATCGGTGCAAATTATCATTGAGATTTATGATAATCTAATAGAAGAGATTGGAATTTTTGACACTTTAAATTTTTATCTCTTTTGGCCCACTATTTTGTCGGGACCGATTGATAGAAGCCGGAGATTTATGGATGATTTCCACCGTGAAAGTGCAATGCCTAGAAGCGAATATTTGGACCTGCTGGGGTCAGGCATTTTGAAAATCTTTGTCGGACTTTTCTACAAGGTCGTGATTGCAACGTCGCTATACCAAGGAGTATTCTGGCTTTCACAAAATAGTGGCATCATATCGGCGGTTCTATATATGTATGTATACGGATTTTATTTATTCTTCGATTTTGCGGGGTACAGCAATATGGCAATCGGAGTGAGTTATATTTTTGGAATCAAGACACCTGAGAATTTCAAAATGCCGTTTATAAGTAAGGACATTAAGGAGTTTTGGGACAGATGGCACATAAGCCTCAGCCACTGGTTCAGAGACTTTATTTTTTCAAGATACAGCATGGCGGCTATAAGGGGGAAATGGTTTTCTGACAGGGTAGTCATGTCATCAATAGGCTTTATAATTAATATGGGAATAATGGGATTATGGCACGGACTTTCGATCTCGTATATTATTTACGGCCTGTACCACGGTGTTTTGCTCGCGCTGAACGATGTTTATCAGAAGAAATTCAAGTTTCATAAGAAGCATAAGAAGGAGCGCTGGTATCAGATTGTTTCGTGGTTCATTACGTTTAATTTGGTGATGTTTGGGTTCTTAATTTTCTCAGAACACTTTGTAGAACTTATTTCTAAATAGATTAAAATTACATGGAGGATAAAATGAATAGAGAAGAAGTAGAAGAAAAAGTATTAGATATTATTCAGGAAATCTGCGACGATGATATTATAAGGGATGAGAAAGACATAAATCTATTGGATGAGGGCCTCATTGATTCTCTTGACTACATAGACATGCTAGTCCAATTTGAGGAAGCTTTTGATATCATAATGAGCCCATCGGAATTCACAAGAGAAGAGATGGATACTCCGCAGAAAATTATTAATCAGGTTTCAAAGAGGGTTGCTTAGCATCTAAGAAAGAGAATTAGAGTTACCAAGAACAAGAAATAGATCAGCAATTAAAATAAAGCAATTTAGGAAGAAGGTTAGTAAATGAAGAAGATAGCAGCGTTTATTACTGCATTTCTCCTTTTCATAGCTACAATATCGTTTATGACTCTTAGCGACAGACAGGAAGTCGCCATGAATAATCCGAAAATAGGCTTGTGGGTCAATGAGTACAAAGACAAGTCAATGACGGCAGTTAGTCAAAATCTTGGAGATGACATGGCACTACTCTTGGGATCGTCTGAATTCCATTACGGTAAGAAAACAAAATATCATCCGAGCAGAGTTTTTGCAAAGAGTGATAAGGAATTTATGATTATAGGTGCATCATACACCCAGTCTCTATTTCATGCCATCCTAGTGGGGGCTGTGTCACCTGAACTTAAACGAAAAGAAGCGATACTTCTGGTATCGCCCTCATGGTTTAAGGAAAAGGGAATAGAGCCGGGTGCTTTTGCTATGCGATTTTCAGAAACGGAATACTTAGCCTTCCTAAGAAACTCTGAAATAAGTGACGATGTTAAGAAGGAGGTAGCAGCCTTAGTTGAAGAGCGACTGTCCTCATTCCTTGAGATGCAAGACAAGGTTAAACTGTATAACAAAGTATATGCCTATGGTACAGCTACTCCCGCAGAGAGAATTGTAGTATCAGCACAGGGAATGTGGGCGGAGAAATCAGACTATCTTGCATTTAAAAACGTTCTGGGCTTAACGAGTTTTAAGAAATATCAAAAATGGGTTAGGCCTAAACATAAACACGGACAGACACCGCTAGGAGCAACCAAGAGGTGGGAAGGTGTCAAAATCAGCGCCGAACGAGAAGCGGCACTGAGAGCTGGAGACAATCCTTTTTACATGAGTCAAAAACTATATAAGCTAAAGGTGGAACCGAGGCTTGAAAACAAGAAAAACAGCAGCCTCAAGGACACATATGCGAAATCACCTGAATATGAGGATTTAAAGCTGTTTCTTAAGGTATGTAAGGAGACCGGCGTGACACCAAAGATAATAATGCTACCTCAAAACGGATATTGGTACGACTATACAGGATTTCCTGTAAAATCAAGGACAGTCGCTAGAGATAAAGTTAAGAGCATTGCAAGGGACAATAATGTTCAGTTTATAGACCTGTATGATGAAAGTTATGAAAAATACTTTTTTAAAGACACCGTACACCCCTCTGCGAAAGGTTGGATAAAGATAGATGAAGCAATCAATAAAAGTTATTAAAAAAATACTCTCCAAATTAAAGATTCTCATCTTAGACAAAGAATTCCTCGCATATACATTTGTGTTTTGGGCACTCATGACAGGCCTCTATATCTACATGGTTTACGCAGGCGTTGCCAAAGCACCTGAGTTTACTTATGCGGAGTTTTAGAGGGAGTGTCTATGGAAAAGGGAGATCTACTAAGAGTAAAAATAACAGATGTCTCAAATGAAGGAAGTGGAATTGCACGAACATCTTCGGATGGAAATTCGCTGGATCGCGTTATTTTCGTGCAAAATTCAACCCTCGGCGATGAAGTGCTTTGCGAAATTACAAAAATCAAGAGGAATTATGCCATCGCAGAAACGAGGCAGGTAATTTCATTTTCCCCATATCGAAAAGCTGATAAAGAAGTCTGTCCGCACCTTAAGGAAGGCTGTGGGGGTTGCAATATAGGCAGTTTGACCTATACAAAACAGCTTGATCTCAAAAGCGAAAGAGTGAAGAATGCTCTTACGCGAATAGGGGGATTTACTCTTGAAGACGGAGGAGAAATATTCGAGGAAATAGTTCCGTCTGCTAGAGCAGATGAATATAGGAATAAGGCAGTGTTTTCAGTTGATGGTTTGAAAGTCGGATTCTTGAAACCAAGGAGCCGTGACGTGATAGAGTGTCCTCATTGTCAGATATTGATGCCAGAAATTCTAAAAGCTGCGTCAGGACTGTCAGATTTTTTGAGAAAATATCCAGAGGAATCGAAAAATATCTCGCGATTTATGGTAAGAGTTGGAGACTATGGCCAAATTATGGCAGTGATTTTTGGAAGCCCTTCCAGTATAGAGCACATGCAGGAATTGGCTAATTTTATCTCTGATAAATGTGAACTAATATCGTTATACGGAGTTGACGTTATTGAGGAAAATTACCTTAATAAAGGAAAAGGAGCAAGCAGGAAGCAGAGTAAAAATAAAAGCAAAAAAACAAGGGCACCAGAGCTTATAGCAGGAAGCAAGACTATTCTAAAAAGCATTGATGATATGCATTTTGAAGTTGGCCCTGATGCTTTCTTTCAGGTGAATGAAGGGCAGACACCGAATTTATATGCAAAGGCAAGGGAGTATGCGAATGCATCAGCTGATATCGTTGCTGATAAGGATGTAATCACCGATAAGGGTGAAATTGTAGATAGAGATGAACTTGCAGATAAGGATGAACTTTCAGATAAAGATAAGCTTGTAGATAAAGATGAACTTCCAGAGGTATGCAGTAGTTTAAAGTACAAAATAGTGGATTTATACTGTGGAGTAGGTACAATTGGACTTTCAATGTCTGCAGATGATAATTATATTATTGGCGTTGAGTCAAATAAGGAAGCGGTACTGAATGCAAATCGCAACGCCGTAATAAATTCTATAACTGATGCCAGGTATTTCCACGGTGTAGCGGAAGAAGTTTTGCCGAGATTAATTGGTGAGGGAATAGATGGCTTTAAAATCGAGGAAATAGATTTGGTTGTGATGGATCCTCCGCGTGCAGGATGTGAAAGGACTCTATTGGATGCGATAGGAAATGTGTTACCGAAGTCGATCGTCTATGTCTCTTGTGATCCGGCTACATTTGCACGGGACGCATCTGTTTTGTGCAATGAATATGGATATATACTTAAGAAGGTTTGCCCTGTGGACATGTTCCCGGGGAGCATGAATGTTGAGACGGTAGCTCTGTTGTCCAAACTAAATACAGAACATCATTTAGATATAGAAATAGGGGAAGATGAATTATCTGAAATTGACTTTTCAAAAGACGCA
>QWCH01001283.1_pt1 | contig 39818 bp, 30 predicted proteins | sample 1972671 | NCBI WGS metagenome assembly QWCH01 (sample SAMN09866713, study PRJNA288562) | Human gut metagenome isolate term3_stool, whole genome shotgun sequencing... | isolation source: gut | host: Homo sapiens | place: USA: California
TGTGTTGTTAGACATAATAAAAATCCTTGATTCTCTCGAATTGCGCGATATGCGATACGCGATATGCGATACGCGATTGCTTGGCCGGTTACGCTTATTCAGCCTTGGCTGCGAGGCCGGAGATGCGGGTCATGAATTCGTTCAGGAAGCGCGGCACGTCGACGCCGACGGCAACCTTCATGGTCTTGGCCGGGTCATTCAGGCGGGTTTCGTCGCCGATGGTGCGTCCGCGGGTCGGGCCTTCCACGTCGACCTTCATATTGATGTCGAGGGTGGTGACGAGGGTCGGGTCCACTGCCACGCCAACGGCGAGCGGATCGTGCAGGCCGCAGCCGCCCAGATGCGGGGACGTGGTTTCGTAAGCCTTGATGTAGAAGTCGGTCATGTCGGCCAAGAACTTGCCGGCCTTGGTGCCGAGGTCGCGCCACTGCTGGGTTTCCTTGTAGGTGAGCAGGGTCTGCAGGGTTACGTCGAGACCGATCATGGTGGTCGGCGCCCCGGAACGGAACAGGTAGTCGGCGGCTTCCGGATCCTGCGAAATGTTGGCTTCCATGCAGGCGTTGCAGTTGCCGGGTACGGTCAGTGCGCCGCCCATAAGCACGATTTGGCCGATTTCATCCTTGATTTCCGGTGCTTTCTTCAGTGCGGCTTCGATGTTGGTCATCGGGCCGGTCGGCACGTAGACGAGATCCTTGCCATAGGTCTTCACTGCGTCGATGATGAAGTCTACCGCGGATTCGGTTTCGACGGAACGGCTGGAATCGGGGATTTCCACATCGCCGATGCCGTTGTCGCCGTGGATGAACGCGGAGATCGGCAGTACTTCGAAGTGATCGGTGGTGCTGGAGTGCGGCAAACCCTGATACACCTTGACTTCCGGGTGGCCGAGCAGGTCGGTCACGGCCAGTGCGTTGCGCACACCCTGCTCGACGAGCACGTTGCCGTAGGTGCCGGTGATGCCGATCAGTTCAATCTCCGGGCTTCCCAGAGCATACGAAATGGCAAGCGCGTCATCAACGCCGGTATCAAGATCAAGAATCATCTTTTTCATGTGTGTGCCTTTCCTCTTTGACGGCCTGACGACGGTCCGCCACCATACGGGTGCGTCGTCAGTTATACATCGAGCGCATTCTCGATTGTGTTGTGTTGACAAGATTTATGATAAAGCGTTTTATCAAGAACGCAAATTCTTCACCTATACACGGCGTGTTGCCTGTATTCCCAACGATTACAACATATTGGAGATGCTTACGTCACCACATACCGAGATTGATCTGCACCACCCGTTTTGCACCAGTCTGCAGCATCTAAAAATGGCGGTTCACGCGCAGGCCGCCTGCACCAGTTTCGGCGTAAGCACTTCAACCTGCGGATCGGAAAGCCACGGACGAGCATCCCCTGATTCCGTACCGGACTTGGCACGAACCGCAACATCAATCCGCTTACGCAACATACCCCAACAAGCGGCGGCCAAATCAGTCACGCTCTGCTCAACGGTGGTCATACGCCAACCAAGACCGAATCGTTTGAGAATATTGTCGTAACCAATCACCTGCATATCCTCAGTAACATGCAACCCACGCTCCGCCATACGCTGACGGAAGCCAAGCGCCATCACATCGTTGCAGCAGAACACGGCCGTCGCCCCGCCATCGATGATCTGATTCGCGGCACGATAGCCGCTATCGAAACGGTAATCACCCTCAACACACAGCGAAGAATCAAAATGCTTCCCCGACTGCTCGATGGCATCCACAAAACCACGACGACGCTCCGCGGCACTCGACTCCGCAATATCGCCGGTGACAATGCCAATACGAGTATGACCACCTTCCAACAGATACTGGGCAGCCAAACGACCACCAAGATAGTTGTCAAAACCGACGGCATCGCACCAGCCGCACTGCGTCAAACGGTCGATCAGCACCACCGGGCACGACACAAGCGCCACATCCTCACACAGCTGCTCAACAGCACTCCCAACACACGACTCACGCGCCGGGATCAACATCACCCCATCCACCCCACGGGCAGGAAGACGCTGCAACAACTCATGCTCCGCAGCACGCGAATCATCGGAATTGGCCACAATCAGCGAATACCCCTGCGCGGCGCACTCATCCTCCACGCACTTGGCAAGCGCCGCGAAAAACAAGTTCTCAATATCAGGCACGATCAGCGCAACCAGCTGTGACTGCTTGGTCACCAAGCTACGCGCGCTCTGATTCGGCACATAATTCAGCTTCTTCGCCGCGTCGGCAATGGCCTTACGCTTCTCATCAGACACGCGAGCCGGCCGATTATTCAACACCAGCGAAACCGTCGTCACAGACACCCCCGCAGCAGCGGCCACATCCTTCAACGTCGCACGATACGCCATTCAAACCCCTTAAAACGTTTCTCCTTCCAGCATAAATGCCACGCAATCCTGACGCGCCCAGCACCCCATCCACAAACAAATTCCTTTCACAGCAAAATAATCCACACTATTTCCACCGGTAAATCGTTTTTCGGAAGTGTTTTTTGTATACTCGCAACGTTTTGCCCGAAATGAGAACCGCACAAGAAGAAAGGAACCAGCAATGCAGCCAACCACGCAGAAAAACAATGCGAGACAGCGCAAGACCATCGCCATCGTCGCCGTGATAGCAGTGGTTGCCATCGCGCTCGCAGCCGTTGCCATCATCGCAGTCGCCAATAAGCGCGAAATGACGCAAGCCGCCAGCGACACCTGCACGTTGAACGCGAAGGCGCTCGCCACGCATCAGCAAAACTTCGAAGAGGCTCAGAAAGAAGCCGAAGATGCGGCAAAACTCACCGTGGACGACGTGGCCGACGGCACCACGCTGGAAACCCTGAAGGATGCGATCACGCTGGCCGAAGCCGTGGAAAACGCGCCAACATGCCCCGCGAACGGCAATGCCAGCGACTTCACCAAGGCGACAGACGATATTCGCACGTACGCCGACAACCTGCGCAACATCACCAACGAACTCGACGCGGCCGCCAAGTCGGTGATCGCCAGCCAGGAACTCAAACTCGAGTCCGCCAAGTAAGCCGTCCGAGCCAGACGAGCCGACAGGGCGCCGCCCCTAGCTCCGCCGCCCCTGCGTTCAACGGAGCCAAGTTGCGTTTTCAAACAACTTTGGCCTCGTTAAAGATGACTTTCGCAACGTTTTCACAACCCGATAACCGCCCATACCGCAAATCGATACCCCTTCCACAAAAACCCGAAAGAGCTTATTAACGGGGTCAAAGTTACGTTTTGGACGACTTCACCCCCGCACAAGCGCTTTCGCACCGTATCTGGCTTATATATGGCAGATTCGACAGTCCGACCGGAGGCATTTCCTGACGAAATCGGCTACTTGCAGCACGTTATTTCCCAATCGCCACTTGCCGAACCCAGTTGCCAGGCTGCGCCGTATCCACCATGACGCACCGTCACAAACGCTCCAGTCCGACGCGCTTTACTGGCCTTGGGCGCGGTAGCGGGCTTCGGTGGCGGCTTTGGCGGGCTCCCACCAGGCGCGGTTGGCAGCATACCAAGCGATGGTCGCTTGCAAACCGGCTTCGAAGTTCGTATGCACGGGCCGCCATCCAAGTTCGGCACGCAGCTTGCTGGAGTCAATCGCGTAACGCCGATCATGCCCGGGACGGTCACGCACCCAGTCGAACGCATCTTCGGCACATCCCATAAGCCGCAGGATCATACGCATCACGGCAATATTGCTCATTTCACCATCCGCGCCGATCAGGTATGTTTCGCCGATCCGCCCGCGTGTAAGAATCTTCCACACCGCAGAAGAGTGGTCTTCCGTATGGATCCAGTCGCGCACGTTCTCGCCTGTGCCATATAGTTTCGGACGCACGCCCGCCATGATGGAAGTGATCTGGCGTGGAATGAATTTTTCCACATGCTGGTACGGCCCGTAATTGTTGGAACAGTTGGAAATCGTGGCGCGCAGGCCGTATGTGCGCGTCCACGCGCGCACCAGATGGTCGGACGCGGCCTTTGACACACTATACGGACTTGACGGGCGGTACGGCGAGTTTTCGTCGAATCGCGCCGGATCGTCCAACGCCAGGTCGCCGTATACTTCGTCGGTGCTGATGTGGTGGAATCGCACGTCGTATTTACACGCGGCCTCCAACAGCCGCATCGTGCCCTCCACGTTCGTGCGGATGAACGGTTCCGGGTCGAAGATGGAATTGTCGTTATGTGATTCCGCCGCGAAATGCACGATGGCGTCGCAGCCGGGCACAATGCGTTCCAGCAGCGACGCATCGCAGATATCGCCGATGACAAGTTCGACTTGCGATTGCGGCAGCCCGTCGATGTTCGCCGGATTGCCCGCATACGTCAGCTTGTCAAGCACGGTGATGTGCACGTCCGGATGATTGCGCGCCACGTACCGTACGAAATTCGCGCCGATGAACCCGCATCCGCCGGTCACGATGATGTTGCGCGGCTTGAAAATCTCATTACTCACAATTTCAGAATACCGGCAAGGTTGCATAGTTCATGGAGCAATTTCACACCTGCCTTATATATGGCAGATTTGCGGCTATTTTCATCCCCCACCGCTGAACCTAGACTCACGACTAGGGTCATAAGGCCCAAGTCCGTCCGGCTCTCATAGTCATTTCTTGACGCTTTGATATGGCCTGATTTTTGTTCCGCCCTTATAGTGGGGCGGCTTGCGCCGCTTGGTTTGCATAATACTCGGTTTCGGTCCGTTCCGGTGTCCTGTAGCCCAAGGACTGGTGCAGACGCTTCGAGTCCCCGCCACGAGACCCACCGGAACGTCGCCAATTCCAGGTCCCTCAAATCCTGGAAGGGCTTGCGTCGCCAGACGAGCTCGGTCTTGTACGCGCCGTTGACGCTCTCGGCCATGGCGTTGTCGTACGAGTCGCCGACCGTGCCGGTCGAGGGAAGCATGCCGAATTCCCCGACCCTGGTGGTGTACACGAGGCTGATGTACTGCGCGCCATGGTCGGAATGGTGCACGAGACCGTCCGTGCCGCCATGCGAGGCGGCCCATGATATCGCCTGTTCCAGCGCCTGCAGCGGCAGCTCCCTGGTGTCCATGGTGGTGGCGCGCGCCCGGCTCACGATCCTGCGGGCGAACACGTCGGTGACGAACGCCGTGTAGCCGAACGAGCCGTTGGCCATGCGCACGTAGGTGATGTCGGCCACGTGCAGCCGGTTCGGCGCCTCCGCCTCGAACCTGCGTTCCACGAGGTCGGGCCTGCCGCCCGTGCCCTTCGCCGGTTTGGTGGTGACGGGCGTCCTGCCGCGGCGCACGCCGCGGATTCCCAATTCCCGCATGACGTTCATCACCTGGTCGCGGCCGATCTCGGCCGGATCCCAGCCCCGCGCCAACAACTGGGCGTGCGTCTTGCGGTACCCGTACACGGCCATGAAGAAATCGGCATGGATCTCGAGGATGTCGCGGGCCAGCGCCTCGTGCCTGGCGGCCATGCGGCTGACGGGCCTGGATTTGAACATGCGGTAGCCGCGCGGCGTGATGAACCCGCAGTCCAGCGAAGCGGCCAGCACCCTGCAGATCGGCCCGACCCTGAAACGGTCCTTGAATTCGTCGATGTAAGCGACCATCAACGCCGTGTCGGGTCGAGCCGTGCCGCGAAAAAAGCCGACGCCGTCGTCAATATCTCGTTCGCCCGCCTCAATCGCGCGACCTCGGCCCGCAAACTCTTCAACTCCGCCATCGCGTCTTCGGCCGACTGCTTGGTCTCCGCCGCGACCGTGGCGTCCGTCTTGTTGCGCCAACGGCGCAGCGTCTCCGGCGCGACCCCCAGATCCTTGGCGACCTGTTCGATCGCCTTGGTCTCCGACGAATACGAGCCGCGCGACTCGGTCAACAGCCTGACGGCCTTCGCCTTGAACTCCGGCGTGTATCTCGTTCCTTTTGCCATGGTTCCATCATCTCCCATCGAGTTAGGGGAAATGCGGAACAAAAATCAGTTCATATCACTTACCAACCTTGGGTACAGTGGCGGGTTTCGGTGCCCCAAACGGAGCCACACCACAGACTCACTCACACCTACACAAGGTTTTCAATGCGCATGGTGGGCTGCATAAGACAAACAAGGACCAAGTCCGTGATTTTATCCAGAGTCTCTCCATCCAGTTCTCCAACGACGCTGCCGTATCGCGCCTCGAGGTCAAGCGATTTAAGCTGTTCGATTTCCGCCCACCCATGTATTTCCGAACCATCTTCAGTCGGAATCACACCAACATTGACATGCAAAGGATATTCCCTACTGCTGGTTATCGGCACGACCATGGTGAGATTATTGAAACGGTTGTAAGCATCGTTACTAACAACCACCACAGGCCGGCGTTTCCCCTGTTCATGGCCAGCCGACGGATCCAAATTCACCCACACCACGTCACCATAGCGATAGTCCTTCATAGAAGTTCCTTTCCGACTTGGCCAGCAAATCCGTCCTCCTGCGTCCGAGGCCCCTCGTAGCCCGCAAACATCGCCTCAAAATCCGGAACCGAAATGACCCTCACACGCTTAGGGGTTAGAACAATACGCCCCTCCCGTACCTGCACGTCAAGCTGGTCGCCCACTTTGATTCCGGCATCCTCCACAACGTCGCGATTCAGCCGAATGCCTTGGCCGTTTCCCCATCTCACCAGTGTCGCAGCGCTCATTTCGATGCCTCCTTAACGCAAAATAAGTTTGTATACATTGTATACACAAAGTCCGTTGTAGACAAACGCATAGAGCAAGACCACATACGCGCGCAAGTGAGATAATCGAACGCCTCCGTGCAAACCCCAAAATCTGCCATACATAATCGAGACACCACTTGCCAACTTTCTCCATCTTTGCAATATGTGTGCATTTGACATAGAATACACATTAATTGCACGCAAGATTAGGGTAGGTGATCCAGGTGGGCAATATTACCATTCGCATGAACGACGACCTGAAAGCTCGGGTCAACCAGACGCTCGACGCCATGGGCATGAATTTCAACACTTACGTAACCATGGCAAGCATCCAGCTCGTGAACCAGCAGCGCCTGCCTTTCGACACCTCCGTGCGCACCGCGGAACCAAACGAGCAGACCAAGCGAGCCATGCTCGAAGCCGAAGCCAAGGAACGCGGTATCCTCCCAGACGACGCGGCCACCTTCAACAGCGCGCAAGACGCCATCGCCTGGCTGCACAACAATCACGGCTGAACAGGCAAAGCGCCATGATTACCATCAAATTCGACCAACAACGACTTCAAACGCATCTCACGACGAAAACCTCAAATCGTCACGGAACTCGAATATGTAATCGAAGCCATTGAGGAGTACGGACACGTTCCGGAATCATATAATCCTCACATGCTTGATCACCCACGAGGAATCTACTCGGGATATGCGGAATTCCATCTTGCCGAAGGGAAAATGGATGCGTTGGTGATCTACTCGGAGCGGCCGGAAGCGTCGACAATCCGATTCATTCGCATGGGATCCCACGACGAACTGTTTGACGGTCCGTTGCTTTAGATGAGTCCATCGTAGGACCCAACGAGATTCAGCCATCGATTTCCGCCCAATAAAACTTTTTCCCACCATATCGGGCTTATATATGGCAGATTCGGAAGGTCGACCGGAGGCATCTCGCTTATATATGGCAGGTCATTCCGGAAAGACTGCAGTTAGAGGGTATAGAATTACCCCCTAACTGGCCTGTCTCAAAAACAGACTGCCATATATGAGCGAGATAGCGACAGAAATTGGACGCATAACGCGAGAGTCGGCCCCTAAGATATTCAGGGTGTTCAGCCCTCACTTTCACCCAGCGGGGTTGGCTTACCTCGTAAGTATAGCCAGTAACAGTTGTTGGCCGTTGAGTTAGCGGCCAACATGCACGGCAAGACGTCACTTCCACATCTTCCGCGAAATCAGTCAGCCGCAGCAACCATATGGGCAGGAATACATTGGTGTCCAAAAGAGCAACTGGTTTGGTCATGTTATTCCGCCGAGGCCCAGTCGTCGAACTGCGACACGTAGTCGGTCATTTCGTCATCCTTCAGATCGAGTCCCGCACCGAGTTGCTTGACGAACCACCACCCTAAATACGCCGCCAACATATGTTCGCGCTCAAGCCTTGATTTGGTGCATGAATGGCACCTCAGTTACCCTTGATTTGGCGTAAAGACCGCATAATCATTGACTTTTCAAACAGAGAACTCTTTGGACTCAAACGAGCACCCGAAAATTTCGGCCTCATCAAAAGAGGCTTTTACACTCAACGGTCTCGTATTGACACACCAAGCCACGCGCACTACTGGTCCTGGGCGAGGTAGCGGGCTTCAGACTCGTTTTTTATCACTTGTTGTCTCTTTTATCTTTCGTCAAGTTTGCTCAACAACTCACCTAGGCAATCCAAAAGCTCAATCCTCTAAGCCAAGGCGCCGTTCCACCTCGTCGAGCGTATAGGTTTTCAACTACCCAGCACGATAACTCTCAACCTGTTACAGGATTTCATATTTGCATGTGAAACAGTCATGACCGACAATCGGACCTAAGGACGTTTGTGCCAGCACCGTCATTGCATTACCCATGTCCAATGCCTCTGTCGATTTACCATATCCGGCGCAAACATGCTTAATCTTTTTCGTGGCGAAAGCTGAACAAACGGAATATACTTTCGGACGCAACTATAACAAACAAAGCAGAGAGCGGCAGGAAATACCTGTACTGCATACCATCAACACCCACTGTCCCGGATGGATTGTATTGCAGCCACAGAGCTAGATATATTAGCAGAATATCTCCTATGCAAAGCAGCACTATCAGCCATGCATAAGGCAACGGAAGAACATAGGTTAGTCTCCGTCCATGGCTTCCGTCCAAACATGCGCCGACAACCGCAGATGGCTCTCGCTTGTTAAGGTCTGCCGTTCGAATACTTACGAAGAATAGCAGTATCAAAACTATCAGGATCGCCAACCAACAGAGCGCAATATAGACGCTGGAGATCTTCACATTCATGTTGGATTGGGCGTGTACTATCGCCCACACGATGTTCCTTATTGCGTCAACGCACACGTCGGGATCTGTCAGCAAAGCACGTTTTCGCGCAGTCATCTGCTCATATGAAACCATCATGGGACAGTTTGTGTACCAAGCATTGATTTTCAGCCATAACAGAACCCATACGCCAGAAATGAACGTTCCGATCAAAATTGGTATAGCGCGGCCACGATTTATACGCAGCCGCGTCCTACCATCTAACGCCTTATTCGCGGAGTCAAATATTGTCGGAATCGAGAGCAAAACCAGTGGTAGATATATGAACTTGCACATCGCTAGTATCACACTGACGACGGCTAACCGAACGGCGCTCGAAACAGATCGCTTGCTTACAATTTCACGGAACAACAGACAACTAAGCAGTATAGCCATCCCTTGAGTGACAGAGTCCGCAGAAATTGAGAACGAAGCCAGTCGAACCATTTGTGGGAGGCATAGTAACAAACCGACCGGAATGCGCCACTTAGGCAACGCTCGCACCGAACAATACATGAGAAGCACATACACGCTCAGCATGCACACTTCCGCGAGATGATAGGTAATTCCAGCACTCAAGCTCAGTACACGGCCTGCCGCAAAACCAACCAGTTGAGGAGCGTAAACCACAGGAGAATTTATCGCGGTATTATTGAACGGAAGATCAACAGTTGAGTTTGAATCGTCTTTCACGGATTCAGGAATCACAACGGCAGGGTCATAGCCATCGTATTGTTCAAGCGAATATTGCATCCACTCTCTGTTTACAGCACCACCGACTACGCCATTTTCTGTGTTGTGCAACATACTGCGCGAAGAAACCGGTCTTGCGACAACATCGCCATTAAGAATGGCGTCGACACGGTAAACATGTGCCCAGATATCGGGGACATGTCCTGGAAGCGTAACGCCTATAAAGAAAAGCCCTTCAACCAACACGCATAGCGCCACCAACGCCGGCATCCATTGAAAAAGCTTCTTCCCCTTCACGAGGATACATGCTACTTCAAACCAGGGTCAGCGGCCAAAATGTGTGTCCGGAATAGGTCGCAGTCGGATACGGGAGGGGCAGTTGTTCGCGTTCCTCGACCCGCCGGACGGGTACGCGGAGCCGATCCCGCCCATGAGCAACCTCATCGAGTTATGGAACACGCGCATCCGGGACATGCTGCGTCCTCACGTCTCTTAGAGGCTCGGCAACGACTGCCATTAAACAAAAGTCGTCGGCTGCTCCACACCAGGAAACGCAATAGGGGCCATACAGCAGGGCCCATTGTCTCGCGGGTCTGCAACCGGCATGGCGAGCCTGCGGGCGAGCGAGTCGCCTCCCCTACCAGTCTTGATGAGCTTCAGGACCTTCGCGCCTGAACTCGTCGTCGTAGTGCTTCCTGCGGTCGGCGCACACAATGAAACCGCACCTCCAATCATCTAATCTGAATTTCTTCAGTCCAACAATCGGGGTGCGGTTCAGTTTCCAACTTTGTTTTCTTTGTTTTTTCGTCAACCCCATCCCGATCCCTCAACAGCCAACGTGACTCTCTTCTACCACCTTCGTCGCAGATGAGGCCACGAGAAATCTCATTCGACCTCAAAGCAATGCCATATATAAGCGAGATAGCGACCACCTGTCAGAAATCTAATTCAAGCCGATCAGCAAACTACCATTCCACTACCCTTGATTTGGTGTATTTACGGCGGTGAGACATGGAGGCTTTCGAACGAAAAGCGTACGAAAAACTGGCTTTCTGGAAGGATTCTTCCCGAGGAAGCACAGCCCCGCTCATCGAGGGCGCACGACGCGTCGGGAAAAGCACCATCGCGGAGGAATTCGGACGACGGAACTATGCGTCGTATATGCTCGTCGACTTCTCGAAAGCCCCCGATGACGTGCTGGGCTACTTCGTCGACCTGCGCAACGACCTCGACGCGTTCTTCATGTACCTGTCATCCCTCTACGGAGTGGAGCTGCACAGGAAGGCCATGCGGCTATTCCGTGAATACATGCTGGTCGGAGGCATGCCCCAGGCTGTGTCGAAGTACGTCGAGACCCATGATTTCAGCAAAGTCGACAACGTCAAACGGAACATCCTCCGACTGTACAGACAGGACATCTCCAAGCATGGCGGCAGCGACCGGATACGCATCACGCGCATCTTCGACAACCTAGTGGGCCAGCTTTCCAAGAAAGAGAAGAAGTTCAATATCACATCGCTGGGCAAGAAAGCGAAGACTCGCGATTACGAGGACGCTTTCTTCTGGCTTTCCGATGCGTTCATTGCCAACGACTGCTTCAATTCCACCGATCCGAGCGTGGGTTTGGGCATCAGCGAGGACCATTCGACGGTCAAACGCTACGCCGCCGACACCGGGCTTCTCACCACGCTCGCCCTGGCCGACTCGGAGCAGACCGGAAGCAACCTGTACCGGGATATCCTTCTGGAACGCATCGAGATCAACGAGGGCATGCTCACGGAGAACGTCGTCGCACAGCTTCTCCGGGCCAACGGGCACCGGCTGTTCTTCTACTCGCGCAGCGACCGGGATGATTCGTCGAACCATACGAAAACGCGACGATGAAATACAGGGTCAGCCCCATCGAAGTCAAGTCGTCGAAAAACTACCGCACGGTTTCGTTAGATAAATTTAAGACGAAATTCGACAAGAAGGTCGGCACCAGATGCGTGCTGCATCCGAAACCGCTGGTCGTGGAAAATGACGTGGCCAAGCTGCCGATCTACATGGCGGGACTGCTGTAGAAGGCTTCACGCAGACAGCGCTTTTTGGTGCACTACCAGCGAATGACGCCCAACACTTGCGCGCACATATGTTGTCCACCTTGAACATCAGATCTGTTTGCCGCTTGCTGCCCATCACCCAGTTAACCGTCCAGCTACCCTTCAGACATCTACTAGACACTCGTTCGTCCACAGCTGAACACTAAAATGTATCCGGTTTAATTGTACAGAGCCTCCAATTATAAAGGGACTATCTTTTTGAAGGATGCGACGATGCCTATTTTCTCGCCCGACCGTCACGCTTGTGCGCCTTCATACGTAAAACTTACTAAGCAGCCGATTACGGGCGGAGAGTATCGCCCTCTTGCAAATGACGAAGACAGCAACACTTGCGCCCCATCCGCCTTTTCAGGTCACCATGGTCCAAAGCTGTATACGCAGAAATCAGCAATTCACGCCATCTCCGATAACGCAAGCGTTTTCATTCCCAAAGTCGTCGATGCGCTCCATCTGCCAAAAACAGCTAACGACGAGTCCATTGACGAAGCCATTAACGAAGCCGCGAACGACAATACCCATTCAGCCCCCCTATCTGCTGAAATTCAACTCGCGCAAGCTAACGAGCATCCTCTGATGCAGGCTATCGAGGTCTGCAAACAATCCGTACACACTACGGCAAAAGCACTCTCCACAGCAGGACATGCAGTTGCAAAAGCTGCCAAAACCACCGGCCACGCCATCCATACCGCCGCCACAGCGGTAAAGACCGCATGGCACACATTCACCAGCCTCAAAGCAGTTCAATTCATCATCAAGTTCTTCCAGAGCACGTATCCCCTGTGGAAGAAGCGTCATCGCTTCTCCTATTCCTTCTACGCCATCATCATCGCCGCACTTTCCGCATTCGAAGTTATTTTTATTCAATGGGGAATGTATTCCGAACCGGAATATGAAAAAGGCGTAGAAATCGATAAAACCACAAGAATACTTGACAGTGTTGCCGGACAGACGACGAAATTCGTAACACAAATGTGGCTTGAGCAGAAAAATCTCGTTCTGCTCAATTTTATTATTCTGATTGCTATTTATTTGACGCTTATTTTTGTATTGAACAGATTCTGGGTTTCCACAGCAATCTTTGGAGCAGTGATGACCACTTACGCAGTGGCGAATCACGTTAAAATGCAGACCCGCAATGAACCTGTGCTTCCCGCTGATCTGAACTTCATAACCGGCGGCAATACCGGCGAACTCACTTCATTCATTCCCAAATCCAGCCAAGGCTTAGTTAACAGCGCGGTGACAGGCGTTACTTGGCTAGTAATCATCTGCATCATTATGCAGTTTATCGATGGCCGCAATGGAATCATACATTGCGCATGGCGCCGTCCCTTCGCCAGTGTCAAGAATTTCACAGGCACCCTCACTCGCATCGCAGCGGCGGTATGTAGTGTCGCTTTATGTTTCTCCTTTGTATGGGGATTCGGCAATGACGGGTATTGGTCTACTCAGTTCGCTCAAAGCATGGGTGACAGCCCACAAATCTGGAACGGTCTCGCCGATTCCACCAGCAATGGCCCTGTTGTGAATTTCCTTCGCCTGGCACATACGAAAACCATGGATAAGCCAGAAGGCTATTCACAGGAAACCATGCAAGCAATCGCAAAGAAATATGCGAAACAGGCGCAACAAATCAATAAGACTCGTAATACCAATATGACCGACAACACGGTCATCATGATGCTTTCCGAGACTTTCTCCGACCCAACCCGCGTCCCCGGCGTCAGTTTCTCCGAAGATCCGATACCGAACATCCGTCAGATCAAGACGCAAACCACTTCCGGACTCATGCTTTCACCGGGATACGGCGGAGGCACCGCGAATATTGAATATCAGGCGTTGACGGGCCTTTCCATGGCGAATTACAGCCCGACGCTGTCCATCGCCTATCAGCAGCTCGTACCTTCGCTTAAGTGGGCGCCAACGATCAACCAAGCTTGGAATGCAGCCAATGGCGGCAAAAAAGCTTCCATAGCATTGCATGCCTTCAACCGCAATATGTATTTCCGAGATCTGAATTACAAGAAGTTCCAGTTCTCGCAGTTCTTCGCAACGGACGGTAAACCGCAGCTTACTGGTCTTCACGCAATTGATTCCGCTTGGTACGTCTCAGATGAGTCCTTTTATTCGGAGGTATTGAAAAAAGTCACGGACTCCAACGAGAACAAATTCTATCAAGTCGTCACCATGCAAAACCACATGCCATACGAAGACCTCTACCAAAACAACGAATTCAAAGAAATGGATGCATCGGATCTTCCAGCAGATGAAAAACTAAATCTGGATACTTATACCAAGGGACTGAACTACACGGATCAGTCCACACTCGTTTTTTTGAGCCAGCTTAATGAGATTAACCGCCCAATTACCGTGCTGTTCTACGGCGACCATTTGCCAGGCTTTTATTCCACCGCATATTCCGATAAAAAGAACATCCTCGGATTGCATGAGACTGACTATTTCATTTGGTCCAACCAAGCATCACGCTCGGCTAACACAAAGCTTGACGCTGTTTCCAGCGACTACACATCATCAAACTATTTCTCCGCTCAGCTCGCCGAACATCTTAACGCAAAAGTCAGTCCGTATCTTGCGTTTCTCACTGAAATGCATCAGGCAATTCCGGCAATGTCCGTGCCGGATTCTTCAGGCAGCAGCAGCGCTCCGACCTATCTGGACGCGAACGGCAATCTCATCAAGAAAAAGAATCTCTCGAAGCAGGCCAAGCAATTACTCCATGACTATCAGCTCATTCAATATGACATGAGTATCGGCAAGAATTACCTGAAAGACACCGGCTTCGTCGATCTGCCGGAGTGACCCGTCTACAATAGGTTAGGATTACGGCAGAAACGGGAAAGGCAGTTTGGTTATGAAGATCGCGGTTGCAGGAACCGGCTATGTTGGATTGTCCGTCGCGTTGCTGCTTTCCCAACATAACGAGGTACATGCGCTCGACATCATTCCGGCGAAGGTCGAATTGCTGAACAACGGCAAGAGTCCTATCGTCGATCCGGTAATCACCGATTTCCTGATGGGGAACGCATCTGGCGAGCGTCCGCTCGATTTCCACGCCACCATCGACGCGCAGGAAGCGTACACGGATGCCGATCTCGCTGTAATCGCCACACCGACGAATTACGACGAGAAGAAGAATTATTTCGATACTTCCAGCGTCGAGGCTGCGATTGCGGCAGTCCGCCAGTATTCGCCACACGCTTGGATCGTCATCAAATCGACGATTCCCGTTGGTTACACACAGCAATTGCGCAAAACCCTCAATGACAATCGCATCCTCTTCTCCCCCGAATTCCTGCGTGAAGGACATGCGCTGTATGACAATCTGCATCCAAGCCGTATTGTGGTGGGCGCTCCACAGGACGATGCTGAATCCGTCAAGGCTGCACGTCAGTTCGCGCATCTGCTTGCCGAGGGCGCAGCCCCAGTTGAAGCCACCAGCGCCAATCATGATGGCAGTACCGGTATCCCCACGCTGGTGGTCGGCACCACCGAGGCTGAGGCCATCAAACTGTTCGCCAACACCTACCTAGCGCTTCGCGTGGCATATTTCAACGAATTGGACACCTACGCGGAAAGCCGCGGACTGAACACTCGCGAAATCATTGACGGCGTTTGCTTGGATCCGCGCATCGGCGATGGTTACAACAATCCCAGCTTCGGCTATGGCGGCTATTGCCTGCCGAAGGACACCAAACAGTTACTTGCCAACTACAATCAGGTGCCTCAAAACCTTATCGAAGCCATTGTGGACGCAAACCGTACACGCAAGGAATTCGTAGCTTCCGAAGTCATGGAACGTATCAAGGACATTCAGGATCCTGTTGTCGGCATCTACAGACTGACTATGAAGTCCGGTTCCGATAATTTCCGCCAGTCCGCCATTCAGGACGTGATGAAACAGTTCAAGGCCAATGGCATCCCCGTGCTCATCTATGAACCCACGTTGGACAAGCCCGACTTCCAAGGCAGCGAAGTCACCCATAACCTTGCCGGTTTCAAGACCCGTGCATCCGTGATCGTCGCCAACCGTTGGAACAGCGACCTCGCTGACGTGGATACCAAGGTCTACACCCGAGATCTGTTCCGCAGAGACTAACTTTCCAGTAATACGTATGGGGGGGCTGGTTGGATAGGCTCATCCAACCAGCCCCCATATTGTCATCGCTTGCCCTGCACCTTACGTGCCATCACCTTCATCAGCTCGCGTTGCTTGGAGCCAGTCGGAGCAAACACGTCCACATACTTGCGAATGGGGCTGTCCTCGGCGATCGCACGCTCATGGTGTTCCGGCGGAGCAGGACGCTCCACACCGCTCATCGCGGCAACCATCTGTGCCACGAACGGCGTCTCCTGCGCGTAACTCCAGTACAGCGGAGCGAAATCGCACCATGGATTCTTCCATGGCTTGTCGAAGCCTGCGTAATGCACGATCTTCGGTGCCTTACGCGACGTCATATATGCCTGGTACATGTCGGCAGGCGCGAAATCGAACACGCCATTGACTCGACCTGCGCAATTGTGCATCACATTCCAAGAATAATCCAAATACGAAACCAAGCCTTCGCATTCCACGTTGAGAATGTCCTGATCATTGTAGATGTACCCCGGCTTGGACGCGATTTCCAGCCACTCGTGCACCGTATGGATTTCGCGCATGCGGTCGAGGTTCATCACCAGCACGCCGGCTTGGAAGTAGCCATACGCATCACGCATGTGCAGTTGCTTGTTCACGTATTCCACACGTTCGCCGTTTTTCATATTGAGATTGCCGATGAAATCGATATCCGGTACGGCGGCGATCGCGTTGTCTCCGAGTTCAGTATCGTACAGTTCGGCGATATCGCCATTGACTACCAGATCGCAATCCAAGTACAGTAGCTTCGAATAGAATGGCAGCGCCTCCTGAATGATGAAGCGGTAATACGTTTCGATGCTGATATGTGCGTTACTGGTGGTGAGACTGAAACCGGCCAGATAGCGGCTCACGTCGAAGAAGCGGATTGTGGCGTTCGGGAACTGCGCGAAGAACCGTTCCATATACCGCTTGTTTTCGCCGGTAATATCCCGTTCCAGCACAATCACGTCATACGAGCGATTCGTGGAAGCATTCTTCAGCATCGAATAGATGGTAGTGGCAAGCATCGGCACATAGTTGTTGTCCGCGGCGAACACCACCGGCACAACACGTTCGTATTCCGTACCGAGCGGTTCAAGCGTGGTCATTGGATCCGGACGCAGGAAGTGCACGCATTGCATCCGCTTAATCTTCCAATGTGCGCCAGTACGCTGCTTATGCGCGATGAAAATGTTGAGCAACCGTTCCGAAAGATGTCCCACAGTACGCGTGGTTTGCACATCCATCTTGCTGAAATCGGTGGCATCGGCGAATTCGTCGAGCAGCGGGAACAGCCATTCGTTGTATTCGAAGAAGATTTCCTTCCTCATGATGAACATGTTGCAGAACGCGGCGATACGGCCGTTAAGCACGGCGTCGGCGTCCACCTTGTAATCGGGATGGCGTGTACACAGGATGTCGTACATGTGGCGCAGATCCTTCAATCGAAGATGCTCGTCGGCGTCCCAATGCTGCTTGAGATTTGAGAATCCGCCGATACGGCGAACATCGTTCAACGGCGTGGTGATGACATCCCATCCATCCACCACGCGTGCGATCGCCTCATCGTTGATGCCGTATTCAGCGAGCGCGTGGTCGTCGATGTACGAATCGATGATCTCGCCGTAATCGTTTTCCTTATGCGGAGTGTCAGTGAAGTCGAAGTACCGGCGGTAATGACAGAAACCGTAATAGTCAGCGTCTTCGTTCTTCCAAGCCCAATACTGCGCGGTCAGTTCGCAGTAACGCGGGTTTTTCGCGGAAATGTTCTCACCTTCGTCGTCATGCAAGGTGTTTGCAAACCGGATTGCTGCGTTCGCCGCGCCCACCTGAACCGGAAGGATGCTTTTCCCTTCGGGGAACGTGGCCTGCTTATGCGCCGACACGAAAATCTTGATGTTCGGATGATGCTGTTCCGCTGTGAGAACCATGTGAGATATTCCGCCTTACTAAGACAAACGTCCTTTCCTCAATAGAATATATGAGAGTACTGCCGAAGAAGGACGCGTCACCTGCATCGTCACTTGCATTTTGCGTCCGGATGCTTCGCACTAGTAAGATGGGATGCTTGTGAAAGACTTTTTTGAGAGCCTCAAGAAGAGGTACCACTACGCGATGGTGGTGTTCAAGGAACTGGTGAAGACCGATTTCCAGCTGCGCTACCAAGGTTCGTTTCTAGGTATGGTGTGGTCCGTATTGAAGCCGTTGATGCTGTTCGCGGTGATGTACGTGGTGTTCGTGAAATTCCTGAAGTTCTCCGACGGCACCCCGACCTTCCCGATTTCGCTGCTGTGCGGTACCTGTTTGTGGAGCTTCTTCTCCGAGTCCACCAGCATGGGTATGCAATCCATCGTGGGACGCGGTGATTTGCTACGCAAAGTGCATTTCCCGAATTATATCATCGTGGCCTCCACCACGATGGGATCCATGATTTCATTAGGTATTAACTTGTGCGTGGTGATTTTGTTCGGTTTCTTCGCCCATGCACACTACACTTGGCGCGTGTTGCTCGTACCGTTCAGCATAATCCAGTTGTACTGTCTAGGGCTGGGCGTGGCATTGCTGCTCGCCTCGCTGTTCGTGTACTTCCGTGATGTGGCACATATTTGGGAAGTCGTGCTGCAAGCCATGTTCTATGCCACACCTATCATCTATCCGATTTCGATGGTGGCTAACAACCCAGATTTCTCTTGGGCGGCTAAATTGCTTATGCTGAATCCTTCCACTCAGGCAATCATGGATATTCGCCATAACCTGCTTTCCCCAGAATATGTGCCGACCGTGTGGAGCATGGTCGATAACAAACTGCTATGCCTTCTGCCGTACGTGCTGTCCGCGTTCATTCTGTGGCTGGGCATTCATGTGTTCCGTAAATACAGCTCCAAGTTCGCGGAGGTGCTCTGATCATGGCTGAGATTGCATTGACTGAAAAGACACAGGAAGAAGCCAAGGACGAGCGCCCGGTAGTGCTCAAGGTCGACCATGTGGCCAAAATGTTCCGTTTGCCCACTGAGCAGGCGACCGGCCTGAAGATGGCGTTCTTAAACTGGACGAAGGGCATCAAAGGCTACACCGAGCAGCATGTGCTCCGCGACATCAATTTCGAAGTACGCCAAGGCGACTTTTTCGGTATTGTTGGCCGTAACGGTTCCGGCAAGTCCACATTGCTGAAGATCATCTCCCAGATCTATACCCCGGAGCAGGGCTCGGTCACCGTCAAGGGCAAGCTGGTGCCATTCATCGAACTCGGCGTTGGCTTCAACCCGGAACTGACCGGCCGTGAGAATGTGTACTTGAACGGCGCTCTGCTTGGATTCACTCGTACGCAGATTGACGCGATGTATGATGACATTGTGGAGTTCGCCGAGCTTGAGGACTTCATGGACCAGAAGCTCAAAAACTATTCCTCCGGTATGCAGGTTCGTCTTGCCTTCTCCGTGGCCATCAAGGCCCAGGGCGACATTCTGGTGCTTGACGAGGTGCTTGCCGTCGGCGATGAGGCGTTCCAGCGCAAGTGCGACAACTTCTTTGCTGAAATCAAGAAGGACCCGACCAAGACGGTCATTCTTGTCACCCACTCCATGGATGCGGTGAAGAAGTACTGCAACAAGGCCATCCTCATCAAGGACGGCGAGATCGTGTCGAGGGGCGATAAGAATAACGTCGCCGACATGTACACTGAAGAGAACTTAAAAACCCAAAAACACGAGAAGCAAAATGATGAAGGCGCTTACGAGCAGGGCCTAAATGAGGCATGCCCTATTCTGCGAATCAAACCGATTTCCAATGTTGTAGTAAACGGAAGCACTCCGTTTGAGTTTGATCTCGAGTATCAATCCAATGCCAAGAGCGCTAAAAATCTTTTTATCACATTCACTCTTTTTGATTCCAAAAGAGGGGGAATTATCTATGATTCCGCCGATGCTCTCAAAATAGTAGAGCCAGGTCATCATACAGCACATCTCCAATTGCCACTGAACCTATTTACCAATGGTGATTTTAAGTTGCAAGCCGCAATGATGACTCCAGATCCAGATCGTCCAGGACATCCCAAGCAAATTGCCTATACCAATGAAGACAATTCTTGCTTCTTTGCAATCCGTGAATCTGGACATCGCAATGGTTATGGCCTTATCAATAGCGAATCCTTATCAATTACCAAAAGAGTGATAGCCTAATAGAATTTAGTGTGTGGGTGAGCATACGTTCACCCACACACTAAATTCTATTTAAATTTACGTCTAAGCCACCTGGGGATTGCTGTTATTTTTAACCCTACCCGATACGTATAAGTTTTCTTAATTCTTGATAATTCAACTCGAGCTTCATTACTCTGCGTTTCCGCAATTTCTTTTTCTTTCTGAAGAAGACCAATTTGTCTATGCAAATCGGTAACTAAATCATTGTACCAAACTTGAAATTGCGTTATGCCAATACGACTAAGATTGTATTCATTAAGATGGATACGATCTTCTATTTTTTTATCAAGTAAAATTTGATAATCCTCAATAGACATACGAACAAATTCGCGATAAAGCTTCTCTAAAGCCGAATATAATGTATCATCATCTTGAATTGACACAAGCTTCTTACGAAGAACTTCAGAAATTATAAAACGACTTTCGAAACGTTTTACATAGTCGAATACGCCAATCTGCATAATTGAATCAGCTCGAATTCTACGCTCATACAGTTTTTCATTAATTATGCCCACTCTTTTAGCGTCAAGAAGAATCTCCATAGTGAAAGGATTATCCTCAAATAAGATTCCATCAACAAAATGCTTATCTTCAAGTAGTGAATGCTTATAAAGCGTAAATGGTACGGAAGGAACATAATTATTATTATTTATCATTGCAGTAAAAGCTTCACGACCACTTGAAATCTGCAGATTTTCTACCCCACGATCACAATATCGCTCATATTCAACAATACGTTTTTTAGTCGCTTTTTCACTACCCGCAGCCTGCAAATCATCAGCGAAAGCTGTGGCAGAAAAAAAGACAGCATCTAACTCATATTGCTTTGCAAGGGTATACAAAACGGATAGTGCATTTTTTGTTAGTCTATCATCTGAATCTAGAAAATAGATATACATACCAGATGCCTTCTCCATACCGGCATTCCTAGCCGCACTCAGGCCTCGATTTTCCTGCTGCAGGATGGTAACATTCTGTCGAATTGAATCGACGGCCTTGCAAATAACAGAATACGTATTATCCGTCGAGCCATCGTCCACCACAATGAGCTCCCAATTTGAAAGAGTCTGATTCTTCACGCTGAGAATAGTCTCTTCAATGTAAGATTCCACATTATAAGCTGGAATAATGATGGAGACTAGGGGAATTGTTACGTCCGTTTCCATATAGCATCCTTTCCGCAATATATTTAAAACAAGTAGTTAGTCAAAACGTTTTGTTTAATACAGTGTAAACGCTTCAGCCAACCAGCCGACAATAGCATTCTTCACGCTTTTCGAAGTCGAACAGTACACTGTTGCTCAGCGAGTAATACATCAATGCGGCCAAATAAGGAAGAGCAATGCCTAAGATTTCAATCGTCATTCCCGCATACAATGTCGGCAATTATTTGCAGGAATGTCTTGATTCAGTACGGAATCAGACCTTCTCTGATATAGAAGCGATTGTCGTAAACGATGCGAGCCCAGATAATGTCGGAGAGGTCGCAGCACAGGCGGCTGCACAGGACGCACGTATCCGAGTAGTCACCAACAACCCGAATATGGGCACACACCGCACTCGCATGGCGGGCGTAGAAAACGCTTCCGGCGAATACACGTTCTTCCTTGATGGCGATGATGCCCTCAAGCCTGATATGTGCGAACAGCTCGCCGCGGAGATCGACAAGCATCCCGTGGACGTACTGCATTTCGGTCTTACCGTTGTCGCAACCAATGACCTTTTGGAAAACGAACGCCAAGCCTTCGAAACCTTCAACAACACTCCAACACCGGATTCCACTGGCGAAGACATCGTCCGCGACATCTTCGATGAATCTCGCGGATACAAGGTCGATTGGCGAGTGACCCAGCGCCTGTACAAAACATCTTTGTTGAAAAAGGCATTTGCGGCCATGACTCGAGACCGCCTTGGCCGGTCCCAGGACGGCTATGAGTGTTTCGTGGTTTCCACCTTCGCGCAAAGCTACCATTCCTGCAAGGATTGCCGAGGATACATCTACTACTACGGTCGCGGCATCAGCGGCACCAATATGATCAATGCTGCAAAGTACGCACGCTATTGCGGTCATTTCAAGGCTGATTTTAACGCGGCTTATGAGTTCGCCGATGCGCAACGCTCCGAGATGCTTCATGATTGTGCACAGGGATTCCAGCGCAAGGCAACCGAGATTCTTGCCAACGATTGGAAGGTGCGTGTTCCCGAAGAGGAAAAGGCGGAAGCCGCCAAGCAGATGGAGGCCGTATTCGGCCCGGCAATCACCGGTCGTGAATTGTACCGATTCGTGCGCGATGATGCCTATGCGCTGCTTTCCAAAGGCCAGCTCCTTCCGACGGACGCCAACCTGAGCAACTGGTTCGGTATAGCCAACGCCATCAGCGTACCCACCGATCGAGTATCCGCAGACACTATACGATTCCATGAAATGAAACGAATCGCCATTTCCCATATGCATGAGTTGACTGAAAAGTCCAACAACACCGAAGCGTTCCAAAACTACGACAAGCAGAATATCCGCATTTTCGTCACCGCGCATAAAAACGTCGACCGTTTTGACAGCGATATCATGCAACCAGTGCAGGTCGGCCCGAAGAACGAGCGCTTCCCTTGGGCGTTCCATGATGACGAGGGCGAGAACATCGCCGATCTCAATCCACGCTATTGCGAACTGACCACGCAGTACTGGGCATGGAAAAACATCAATGCCGACTACTATGGCTTCTGCCATTACCGCCGTTATTTCGACTTTTCCGAAACCGTGCATGAGGAAAACGCGTTCGGAGAAATCATGGACGACTATATCGACGCCAAAGCTGCGAAGGAATACGGTTTAGACGATAATAATATCGCCCACGTAGTCAAACAATACGATGTTATCACCACGCCATTCGGCGATCTAGATGAAATCATCAATAAGTACGGAAGTCCTCGTGCTCTGTGGGAAGCTGCTCCTCTGTTGCATGATGACGATTTGAAGCGCTGCTATCAGATTCTGTGCGCCATGTATCCCGATTATAGGAAGGATGCTCAAGACTTCTTCAATGGCAACAAAGCCTGCTTCTGCAACATGTTCATCATGAAGAAGGAGATCTTCTTCGACTATTGCTCTTGGATGTTCCCGATTCTTGAGGAGTTCGATAAGAACACCAGCTATAGTGCCTACAGCAAGGAAGCGTTGCGTACTCCGGGGCACCTTTCCGAACGCCTGCTGAACATCTATTTGATGCATCATAAGCGCATCGGTTCCAATTGGAAGTTCAAGGAGCTTCAGTGTGTTCACTTTACCAATCCGGAACCCGCTGAAGAGCTGAAGCCTCTTGATATGTTTGACAAGCCGATCGTTCCAGTCGTGTTTGCCGCGGATGATAATTATGTTCCACAGCTCACCACCACGGTTTATTCGGCCATGAAGAATGCTGATCCGACATATTTCTATGATGTTGTGGTTCTACAACGAAACATCGCTTGGGATAAGCAGGAACGACTGCGTGACTTCTTCAAGCAGTTCCCGAACATGTCATTGCGATTCACCAATGTGGAGCGTGAGCTGTCTGGATACGATCTTTCCACGAATAATGCTCATATCAGCATCGAAACCTACTATCGATTCCTGATCCAGAAGCTATTGCCGTTCTACGACAAGGTGCTGTATTTGGATTCGGATATCGTCATCAATGGCGATATTTCCAAGTTGTACAACACCGACTTGCAAGGCAAGCTGCTCGGTGCGATTCGAGATATCGACTTCCTTGCCAACCTCAACGTCAAGCATGGCAAGCGCATGGGGTATGCCAAGAATGTGCTGAAGATGAAGAATCCTTACGATTACTTCCAAGCTGGCGTTCTCGTGCTCAACACCAAGGCCATGCGCGAGCGCTACACCATCAAGCAGTGGCTTACGTATGCGTCTAACCCTGCGTTCATCTATAACGACCAAGATGTGCTTAACGCACACTGTGAGGGAGAAGTACTGTATTTGCCGTGGGAGTGGAATGTGGTTCACGATTGCGGCGGACGCGTCGGCAATCTGTTTGTGCAGGCTCCGAACGACATTTATGACGCCTACATGAAGTCACGCAACAATCCGAAGATCATCCATTACGCTGGTTTTCAAAAACCATGGACCGATCCAGATTGCGATTTCGCCTCCATCTATTGGAAATACGCACGTGAAACCCCGTTCTATGAGCGTCTGCTCAAGCGCGTGGTGAAGGCGAACGAACCGAAAATCCCTGAAGAGGCGCTTCGTCCAAAGCACGAACGCGCCGTTGGAGAGGATAACCCTATTCGCAAGATTGTCGATCCACTCATGCCAATAGGTTCCCGCCGTCGTGCCATGGCGAAGGCCATCGGTCGCGCGGTTCGAGGAAGGGAATAATCGCATTGAAACAGACCACAAAAAGTTTTAGAATTACCGAACATAACTTTGCTTATCTCGTCCCCATTCTTCTGGGTACGTTGTTTGGCATGTGTTCTTTTATTGGCCAGCATGAGGGCAAAATCGACACTCGAAATGCGCTGCTTTATGTGAACACTCTCTTTTATATTGCCCTGTTCACATTACTGTTTTTCGCTGCGACAAAAATAGTTCCGCGCATAAATCACCATAACGAATCACTGAGTAAACCGTTTGAAGCGTTCCGCAAACTCACAATGGACTGGTCTCCTCGATCCATTATCACGTTATGGTGTCTCGTAACGGCATTCTGGATTCCGTATTTTGTAGCTTATTTCCCGGGCGTCTACTGGTACGATACTTCCTGGCAGCTGATGGAATATTATGACCCTTCAGTGCCGTTCACCGATCATCATCCCTTCATGATGACGTATTTGTATGTCGGATTCGCACATATTGGCAAAGCATTGTTCAATAACGCTATCTATGGATTGTACCTGCTAGTGCTCGTGCAGTCGCTACTGTCCACATTGGCCATCGCTTGTACAGTCTGCTATACAGGCAAATACAACATACCTTGGAAATGCCGTTTCTTTATCGCTGCATTTCTTACCTTTTTCCCCATCATCCCCATGATGTCGATGTCTCTTGCGAAAGATACTTTCAATACGCCATTTTTCGTATTCTTCTCTATCGCATTCTGTGAACTTTGGAGAACACAAGGGGAAATTTTAAAATCCGTTTCATTTAATGTTTTCTTTATCTTAGATGTATTGGCCGTATCCTTAACAAAAAAAACAGGCATGTATATCATTGTTCTGGCTCTACTTCTTTTGGCATGCTTCGTTGTCAAACATTGGTCCTGTAAAATAGCTACTATTGTTTTAGGTAGCGTTCCTTATTTGGTTGTTGGTGTAATCGTGCCAACTTTTATTTTGCCAGCATTGCACATTGCCCCAGGGGAAAGTAACGAGATTCTTGCTGTGCCCATGCAACAAGTCGCCAATGTGGTGCATAACCATAAGGATGATTTGAGTGTAGCCGAAATCGACGAAATCCAACAAATTTACCATATGGATATTGGTCAACTCCAAGATGCTTACTGTTGGTATAAAGCTGATCCGATAAAAGGACAGGAATTATCTTCTGAAGATGTCCATGCCTTAATCACGACATGGATGAAACAACTGGTTAGACATCCCGGCGACATGATAGCAGGATGGGGTGGACTCTCCGTCGCATGGTTCTCATTCAATGTCGCATCAGGAGAAGAACAAGATCTCAGCATGATGCTTCCAATCAACAATTCCAAACATCATTATCAAAACATCGAACAATATATTCCTTGGACAGATAACACTAAAGCTGGTAATGCGATTGGACGATTCTACGCAGACACATTATCAGCGACGCCTATATTCAATATCATATGGCAAAAAGCCTTTTGGGCTACAATACTTCCTTTTGCCATCATGTTTCTCATACTGAGATCCAAGAAGAACAAACTTAATCTGTTGATGCTTAATCTGCCAATGTTCATCACAATGCTTGTTCTATTTGCTGGACCGATTTCCACGCACACGGAGGCAACACGCTATGTGTTGCCTATGCTGTATATCATTCCACTGTTTCTATCACTTACGCTGAAGCATTTGCCTGAAGAATCCTAAATCGTCTCTCCGGACGTGAGTCCTACGCTGACTCACTTCGATAGTAGGGCTCGTTTCACCTTTGAGATGCACCACTTGCCGACATATACGGCAATGCCAGTAAGCAGATAGACCGCAATGGCCTTAATGAATGGGTGGTATTGCCCAAACGTCAGGATGCGCTCGAAAGGCCCACCAAGCGTAAGGTTCACCAGCAGTAGGTGGAACATATATACACCGAGCGAGACGCTGGACACTTTGCGAATTATCGACTTCATTCTGTCAGATCCACGCTGAAGGGATGGCTCCAGCGCTTTGCAGAGCATGAACAGTGATACCGCGGATATCACACATAACGGAGAGGAAATGCCGACAAGATAATTCTGGTATTCCACCCCCATCGAATTCTGGAAGAAACCGTTCCACCATAAACCGCCGAGGAACATCAACGTCACAGATCCTAGGAAAGTTGCGGCCCATGCAAGCGCATTCCAATGCAACGGCAAGCCGTAGTTTTCCAAATAATATCCCAGCAGGAAATACAGCAGGGCACTGGAAGCAAATAGCGGCCAGCTCAACAATGGGCTGAAATATTCCTCGTTGATTCCAATGGCTTTTGCTGCAGGAATCAGAATTGAACAGAACAGCGTCAGTGCAATAGCATATTCCAACAAACGACGGTCATGGACGATTTTTGAAAGCAATGGAGTCAATAAGTACAAATAGATGATGGTATACAGGAACCAGTAAATATCGATAATGGAGTTGGTAAGGAATCTCTTGCAAAAATCGACAGGACCGAAACCATCGGCGATTGATTGCGCTCCATAAAACAGGCCGGGGAGCAAACCGAACAATAAATAGCAAGCGATGCTGCCCAGAATCAACGCACGTCCCACTCGTACGAATCGTTTTTTGAAAAACACTTTCGTAGAATATTTCTTCCGGTAATCCAAAAGATTCATTCCGCTGACCATGAAGAAAATAGGCACGGCGAAAATAAACATCGCCTGCATGAGCTCTTGGAATGTCCATCGAAAAGTATGTTGCAGAGAGAACACACCTAAAGACGTATGCAGACATACCACGGCAAAGCAGGAAACAATGTTCAGCACGTCCACAAATACATAGTGAGTACCGTGACAGCTGCTTTCCCGCCTGTCGACAGAGCCTTGCCACATATCTGTTTGTCTCGCCGTCACTGATCGTCCTTTCCTTCTCCAACTTGCACGCCCTTAGCATATCAACGCTAAAGTATCTCCGACAGAAGCGGAAACTCATCCGCAGGCGTCCGCTCTCATATCTAATCTGGAAAACACAGCATCTTTATCTACGAATCAGAAGTCCGAGACATGAAAAACAAGTTTGGAAACCGCTATACTCGCGCCATAGCAACGTTCCACTTTCATAAATTTGTTCAGATGTTTAGAAGAACTTTCTCATTGACACTGTCATTCATTCTGTTTTCCTGCGTACGCTCAGGAAAGCAAGAAAACACCACAAGAAAACGGATACACCGCCCTTCCTTTACCGAGCTGTGTAATGGACAGCATGGTTCTGCAACAGAACAAAACCACCACCTTAAGCGGCTCAGCTCAGAAATCCTCATCGGGGAAAACAATTTCCGTTACTTTGCGAGAAGGAAAGCATAAATACGCCAGTTCTTCAACAATCGATAAAGCAGGAAAATTTTCAATCAAGTTGCCTAGAATCAAAGGGTCACTTGCCCAATACACCATGGAATTTGCCATAGCTACCACCGTGATGAAAACACGGTACATGATGTATGCGTGGGCGAACTTTTTATAGCCGCTGGCCAATCGAACATGGAGATCAACTATAACGATTATTTCAAAAGCGATTCGGCATTCAAGACGAACACTTCGTCACGCTACACTCGTGATAATTAATGTGAATCGATAAATCCATTTGCTTCAAGTATGCAACATCACCTATAATCCATTCCCCATGCAGACCAGTACAAGGGATATAGTGGAGCATATGCCTGAGAATTCGAACGTTTCCGTTGCAGTACTTCTTCCTTGCTATAACGAGGAAGTCACCATCGGCAAGGTCATTCGTGATTTCAAAACGTCTTTGCCGCAAGCAGACATCTACGTATACGATAACAACTCCACTGACCGCACTGCAGAAATCGCCGCGTCAGAAGGCGCTATCGTACGTAAGGAGCCACGTCAGGGCAAGGGCAATGTCATCCGAGCCATGTTCGAAGATATCGACGCTGACGTGTACATCATGTCTGATGGCGACGATACGTACCCGGCTGACGCGGCACCAGCCATGGTCGACAAGATTCTTGAAGGCTATGACATGGTGATTGGAGACCGCTTGAGCTCCACGTACTTCCAGGAGAACAAGCGCCCATTCCACAACTTCGGCAATAGGCTCGTACGTGGATCCATCAATGGACTGTTCGGAGCTCACGTAACCGATATCATGACTGGCTACCGAGCGTTCTCCTTCACTTTTGTAAAGACCTACCCAGTGCTGTCCCGTGGTTTTGAGGTCGAAACCGAAATGACTATTCATTCGCTGAACAACAATCTCCGTCTTTATGAGATGCCGATTCAGTACCGTGATCGCCCTGAAGGTTCCGTCAGCAAACTTGATACCGTTGGCGACGGCATCAAAGTGATGAGCACCATCTTCCGCATGATCCGCGAATACAAGCCACTGCCGTTCTTTGGCGGTCTCGGCCTAATCGTCGGCATCGTCGGTCTAATTCTTTGCGGTAGCGTAGGCATCGACTTCATGCACACTGGCATGGTCGCACGCTTCCCCACGCTCATCGGCGCGGTAATGCTTGTTATAGCAGGTCTTCTTTTGATTGTTACAGGAATCATCCTTGATGTCATGGCAAAGAATGATCGCAAGGCATTCATCGTTGATGCCAACCGTTTTGCGTTGATGAAGCGCCAAGGAAAGTGACCTCTCAACATCATTAAAAGGGCTTGGTTCCAACAGACATTCGGAATCAAGCCCTCATTTATTCATCAGGTATCGCTACTTCACCCACTTTTGGGCATTTGTTCCGTTAGAAGTATACAACTGCACGTTGGCACCATTCGCACTGGAACCACCATTCACATCCAAAACCGCATTTTCTGCGAGCGCTGACTGGAGCGTATACGAGCCATCGGAATTCTTGACTGCTATCCACTTCTGAGCGTATGTTCCATTGGAATCGTACTGTTGCACGTTGGTTCCGTTGGCAGATACGCCGCCATTCACATCCAACACTTTGCCGGAGTTCACACTGGTCAAGGTCACATACTCGTTGGAGTCATGCGTCACTTTCCACTTCTGCGCATTGGTACCATTACCTGCCCAAATCTGCACGTTTCCATAATTTGAACGGGAAGCACCGCTTACATCCATCTTCATAGACGTATTAAGCTTCGATCCGAACGTGTACGTACCATCCGGCAGATCCTGCCTATGCTTGGTTGCGGTTTCGTTCAAACGTTCGCGCAACGTTAACGGCGCCTTTGCAACCAGCCATTGCTGAGCAACAGTGCCATTCGGCGAATAAAGCTGCAGTTGAGCCTGCTGCACAGCATTACCACCTGGAATATCGACAGCTTTGTTGGCGTTCACCGACACCAACGCAATCTTGCCACTGCCGTAATTCCGCACCGTCCACTGCTGAGCAACAGTATTGTTACTCGTATATTGTTGCAATGCCGCTCCGTTAGCAGTAGATCCGCCAGCCACATCCAGCATCTTGCCCGAATTAATATTGACAATCTTATAAGTTCCATTGCCAATTGATTCAAATCGATATTTCTGGGCGTTCGTATTATTACTTGAATAAAGCTGAACTCGTGCCTCGTTCGCCGTCGATGCACTCGTCACATCCGTGACAAGTTTTTTATTCGCAACCGAAGTGATAATCATCGATACTCCAGTAGCTATGTTGACATCGCTTGACGAAACAACAAACAGCTGTGAAGCAGTGCCATTCGGCGTATACAGCCGAATCGCAGCACCATTCGCAGTATTTCCACCGCTCAAATCCAGAACCCAATTACCGAGAACGGACTGCAAATAATATCCCGCTCCAGAATCACGAATAAACCATCGTTGAGCTTGAGAATTATTTCGAGAATACTGTTGCACTATAGCGTTATTCTCAGCAACACCATTACGCACGTCCAAAGCCTTGCCGGAATTCACATTGACGATCTCGTAGCTCCCATCAGACTGCCTAGTAAAAGTGAACTGTTGAGCCTTGGAACTGTTACCGGAATACAACTGAATGGCGGTGGAATCTGCAGCACTTCCACCAGGAATATCAACGCTAGACGCAACTTTGGAACGAACATTGATGTAATAATTGCCATTCGGAATGGTAACTGCAGTCATTTTGCGTACATCAATGGCCGCTTGTAAATCATTGCTGCTCCCGCCATTCACATACGCTTTATTCCCAAACGCATTCATATCCACATTGCCACTGATACCGTCCACTTTGCCGGAGCTGGTGTACTGCCATCCGCGACTGTTGGTCGGGAACGAGTCGAATCCCATGCGAGCGCCGTACTGCGCCACCCACGTGGTTTTGGCGTAAATGTCGACATGTTTCAGCGGCCCTTGCAGGTAGCTGGTGTACGAGTAGACGCCAAGATTCTTGTATCCGGCAGACTGTAGTGCGCTGTACCAATTGTTGACGATATTGTTGTACACGTTCGGGTCGGTGGGTGGCTGATGCCCCTCCCAGGTCCACTTTTCCAGGTCGTAGTACACGGGGTACGCCAAGTCGCTCGGATTCACGCCAAACTGCTTAAGTTTGGCGACCACGTCGGCACCTTCTTCTTTGGCGAGCGACGGAGTGTCCGCGTAGGAATACCAGTAGATGCCGAACGGGATGCCAAGTCTCTTGCATTCGGAAATGTTACGTTGCGCTTTCTTGTCGGCATTGTTGCCTTCGCCGTAGCCGAGGCGGATGATCACGCCTTCCACGCCGTCGGCTTTCGCTTTGGCCCAATTGATGTCGCCTTGCCATTCGGAAACGTCGATCACGCCTTTGGCTTGCTGCACGAACAGGTTGTTCTGGTAGTCAAAGAAAGCTTTCGAATTGTTGTAGGTGCCCCAGTGCGCGCCGTATTCATTGCTTTCGAATTTGGAGAGCTGTACGTTCGCGTCGGCTACAGCATTTTTGACATCTTCCGCACTTACCGGAATGAAGGATTCGCCGTTGGTTTTGGCGAGCGGATCCGGCTGCTGATCTTTCGTGCCGACCAATGTTGGATCGGTCACGATTTCGCCGGTTTCGATGTTCTTGACTTCACCTTCGGGGGTGGCAGCCAGGTCTTCCGAAATCACGGTGGCATCGTCGGAAATCTCGTCACTGACGTTATCCGGAAGTTTCGCATTCGGATTGTCGGGCATGCTGTCTTGCGATTGCTGGTCGCCCGTCTGATCATCCGACTGATCGTCAGACTGCATAACAACGCCATGATCTGCAGTAACGGAACCGCTTTGCGCAACAGCATCCTCAATCGCAATATCCTGCAATGCGTAAGCCGGCGCAACCGCAACGGAAGCAGTCAACGCAACCGCAGACAGCGCAGTCGCAATCTTCACAACATGATGTGGCGAAACCATTCGTCAGCCTCTCTTGAATACAGTCATCAACCCCAAATATTCGGCGCAAACGCCCTAACCGCCAACTCTAACTGCAACCCACAACCCCGTCCATCCCCAACTCCAAAATCATCCCAATCCCCACATCTCACGCATTACACACTGATAAGAATCGACTAGCTCGTTAGGGGCACCGATATGGCATCATCCATTCCCATATCTCCTTTCCAGCATTCTCGCTGACCTTCCCATCACGCTTCGTAGAGGGACCATTTCCAGGAGGGGAGTACGTGGATCGTGCCAGTGGAATCGGGAAGTTCAATGGTTTCTCCCTCGTTAAGCGTGAGAATCAGTCCGGAATCAACGTTGGTACGTTGCATAACCGCTTGCAGAGAGCCGATTTCTCGCGCCCTGGTTTTCTCATTTCCCATATTGGCACACACTTGAATAAGCCCATACGGTTCCGTAGCAAGAGCATCGCCGATAAGAAAGTCAACTTTCTCCTGTTTGGACGTCGGCATAGTGTACGAAGTGATTGTTTCCGTACGCCTACCGGAAGTTCGTCTCTGCAGTTCGCAGAAAATCGCAGTTTCCAGTCGTTTTCCAATATCTTGCTGGTTGGCGCGTGACACCGCGTAAACCATACCCTGATCGACGGCATACATTTTCGGTACCGCAGTACTACCCGGCTTGAGCATGGTGGAATACTCCTCAAGCTGATACACCAGAAATGCCTGCTTGAACAGCTCGAGTAACGTATTCGCCTTATCCCAATAGATTTTCCAGCCGACCGCTCGCAACGTTTCCACAAGACCATTGGTAGACAGCTCGCAGGCCGTATTGCGCAGCAAAAACAGCGCTATCTGCGTGGCGAGAGTAATGTTTTCACGACCAAGACGCTCGGCAACGTCACGCGCAACCACGTCCCGCACGTAACCTTGGAGCGTTTCAATACGATCAGCTTCAACCATACGTTGCACTGCAGGGAAGCCGCCAATAGTTAGGTAATCGTTGTAGGCAGCTTCAAACCGGGTGACCTCTCGCGGCGAAAACACGGCATCGGCAAGAGTGCTGCCCGCTGTAGGCGTTTCGATTCCCCGAAAGTCGCAGAATTCACGGAAAGACAGTGGCGCCATGGCATGCGGATGCGATCTTCCTCGGAAATTCGTTGCGATTTCTTCGCTGGACAGTTTCGAAGACGATCCAGTAATGACTAGCGTCACAGCTTCATGTTCGGCTATGCGCTGGCAGAATCCCTGCCAATTGGCGCATTCTTGCACTTCGTCAAGGAAGAGGTAGCAGCCATGGTCACGAGAGTCGGGATATTGCCGCCAGTATTCCGTAACAATATCGTTGAGCACGGTGTCTTGCATTGGTTGCAGACGATCGTCAGCGAAGTTGAAATAGAAAATATCATTACGCGAGACGCCGTTTTGTAACAAATCATGAATTTTCTGGAAAAGATAGAACGTTTTGCCGCAACGTCGGATGCCAGTGATGATGTGCACAGCATTGAACACTGCCGGCTGCGGCAGCTCGCGTATGATTTCGATGCGGCGTGACGGCGTAGGAATGTCAAACTGCATGGACTCACGAACCAGCATGGCATACGATTCACATGGATTATCCGGCACCATAAGTTCTTCCTTTCGCCGTCCGTTGCGAAACACCCAACAATCCCAGCATAACACTTCTCAAAAATTTTAAGAAGTTTCCACCAACACTTCTAAAAATTTTTAAGAAGTTACCACAGACGAATAAAACTCCAGAGAATACCTGAATGCATTAACGACTACAACACGAGTGTGGGAAATCGGGGAAGGACGGGTATCGTACGCTGTATATTGGCATTTCAGGTGGACTCTCGGAACGTGATTCAATTGCCCTGAATCGGGAGCTGTCACCGGGGAGTACAGAATAGTAGGCAGATTCTGGAGGGGTTATGGCACGGCACGGCAAGAAGCCAAGCGAGGAAAGTACCTCGTCACACACACCGAGAACACTTGCCGGAAGCGCAACGACCTGCACTTCTGCCGACAGCACTGACGCCGCTGCCAGCGGTATCGCAGTCAACAGCTCGACCGTCAGCAGCGCATTTGCCAGCGATGCCGATGGCAATACCGGGAATACGCTTGTCGGCAACGCTTCCGACGAAGTCGAAGCAACCGAAGTCAAAACCAACGCAACCAGTACCGACGCAACCGGAGAGCGCACAATCAGCAGCAACACGGCTGAAACCAGCAACCGGCAATCACACGAATCCAGCGAATCCCGCCAGCCGCAAGACCTATTCGACGCGGCCATAGCGCAAGGCATCAGCGACGGCGACGCTTGGACGGACCAGCGCGTAAAGCACATCTACCGCCAGATCATCATCGCCGTAGTCGTCGTAGTCGTTGTTCTGGGCGCGGTCTTCGGATTCACAGGCGTGCGCGCATCGCAGCAAATGCGCGACCTGGCCGCACTCAACGACTGCAAGGAAGCCGTCACGGCCATGAACACCTCCTATTCCAAGGCGTTCCAGCTGAAGGCGAAGATCTCCGAAGCGTTCACCAGCTTCGACGGGTCCTACGATCTCGACAAGCTTGCCGAACTGCACCAGACGGAAGTTACCGCGCCGAAAACGCTGAGCTGCGCCGCCGACGCTTCCGCTACCATCAGCAAAGCCAACGCCGCAAAAGCCGAGTACGACAAGCAGGCCAAGCAGTTCAAGCAGGCTTTGCAGAAGAGCGACGAATCCGCGGCCACCGATGGCGGTGACGGAACCGACAATAGCGCTGACGGAACGGCCGGCGACGACGGAACGGACGAAGCCACAGCCACGGAGGGCGATGCTGGAGTTGCCGGCGACGCGGGCGCCACGGACGGCACCGTCGACCAATCCGGCGCAGCCGACGCGACCGACGCAACGCTGGACGATCAATTCCTCCAGTAAATCAACCAATCGCAACGCTGCCAACCAACCAGCCGATCAAGCCGGCCAATCAAGCCAACCAGGCCTGTCAACCAAGCCGGTCATTAGCCTCACCATCTTTACGTTTCTCCCAACTCTTCCATACCCCTTTTCCGCATACCCAACGTTTCTTTTGATTTTAGAATCAAAAGAAAAGCAAAAGAGAGTCACATGGCAGGCAAAAGAAGAAACGTTGAAATTCCGCCATTTTCAAGACTTCACGGCTATAAAATGCAGTAACAAGTCAAAAGAAAAGTGCAAGACTAGGGAAAGACCAAACGAACGGAAAGGAGGCTCTCATGAGCTGGACATCGGCAAATGGGCGAGAGATCACCGATGAGATGATCGATCGTTGGCGTAAATCCTACGAACAAGGCGAATTTCCTGAAGACGAACGAACAGTGGGTGGCGTGATTATGGGACGACCACCGCTCTCGACCGATAAAAGTCCGGCCCATGGGACGCCATCATGAAGAGATGACAGAAATGGGCAGAGCCTGACGGATGACCATATTTGTGCGCATCGCAGCAAGATTGACTAGGCTTTAATGTGCTTGCTCCGTTAAACAAACGCTGCAAGCGTTGCATTGCGGACGCAGAAGGGGAGCCATCTTGAAGAAGAAACGACTGGCACGCGTGATTATTGCCGCGGTAGTGACCGCGGCAATTCTGGTGGCGATCATTGTTGGTTGTGGGCCGAAATGGGGCGACGGTTCAGCAAACGTCAACGGCAGTAATTCCAATAGCAGCAGCAGCGCATCAGATAATGTCTCCAGCAACGACAACGCCGCGCAATCCAACAACAATTATGCGACCCGCATCACCGTGAAACTCCCCTCCTACTATTTGGAGAACATGATTTTCCAACGTGGGAAAACGCTGGTAGTCAAAGGAACGGCCACCACTTCACAACGCGGAAAAGTTGTTGACCCAACGCAACTGATTACAACGATTTCCCAAGGAAAGAAATCAGCATCAGCACAAGCTAAAATTTCCAAAAATGGCAATTTCACCTGCACCTTACCTAAACAAAAAGCAAGTCTTAAACCATATTCATTAACGATTTTATACAACGAAACCACTTTGTTGACTCTGAAAAACGTGTATGTTGGCGACGTATTTATTGCTGCCGGACAGTCGAATATGGAATTGAATTATTCGCAATATTATGAGAGTTCAGGCAACTCCTACAATTTCGGCGGAGGTCTGATAACGACCGACGATCTGCCGAAGCAGCTTTCCGACAACAACGTACACTTCGTTGCGAGCGCCAACTCCTCGAAAGGTACGGATTTTCCGTTACGCGACGTGAATGAGCAGGCTGGCACCTGGCTTGAGGCGACCGCCGATAATTCGCAGCATTTCAGTTATCTGGCGCAGCAGTTTGCCATGCAGCTTCGTGCCGCGCATCCGAACGTGCCGATCGGCATTATTCAAACCGCATGGGGTGGCACGCCGATTCGACGTCACGTGCAAGGCGGTGATATTTATGCGAACCATATTGCACCTTTGGAAGGGTTCCACGTGGCGGGCGTGCTGTGGTATCAGGGATGCAATGATTCCACGAACGAGGCAACCGCGCTGGCGTACGAGTCGCAGATGACGCTGCTGATCAACCAATATCGTGAAGTGTTCGATCAGGATGATCTGCCGTTCCTGTATGTGCAATTGGCACGCTGGCCTGGCTACCAGTACACGCAAAACGTGCGATTCGCGCAGTTGAACACGTTGAGCAATGCCGGATTACGCAATGCTTCCAACGTTGCAATGACGGTGTCACTGGATACGGACAAGGGCACTTCAACGTTGATACATCCGCTTGGCAAAGATATTCTCGGCGCGCGCATGGCAGCGCAATATCTGGCGATGTCGGAAGGCAAGACCATTCCCAACGGGCCGCTTATCGCGCATGCGAAGCATGCTTCCGATGGCACGATCGTATTGTCGTTCCAGAACGGCACCGCAACCGGTTTGCAGGCGGAAAAGCCCAATTATTCGAAGACTGCGAGCGCGACCGTGCCCGATTATGATGCGAATCCGGACGCGACTCCTTTGAATGGTATTTCCAACGTTGCAACGCCGACTTCCACGCCATTGCAAGGTTTTGAAATTGCCGACGATTCCGGAAAGTGGGTTTCGGCAACGGCAACGATTAAGGGTGATCAGATTGTGCTGAGTGCCGCCGATGGAAGCTCGAATTGCAACGCGGTAACTCAAGTGCGTTACTGGTGGAGTGGAAATCCGGTTATTTCCAGTCTGCTGTATAACGATCTCGGATTGCCTGCAAGTCCGTTTATTGCTGTTGTTGAGTAATACGGCAGATTGATAATCGGGCATTATCCGGCTGCGACGACTAATCGATAAAGCGGACTGTAATTAGGTTAGAATCAGGCCTGTTTCATCGAACTTAAGTCGAAAGCAATGTCGACGGTCAAAATCGACGATCAATCGACGTAGTGCGGGGCGCTAGACGCTATGCGGGGCGTTATGGAGCCGCTATTGCCGTTGCCGTCGGTACTACCGTCTGCATCGAAATCTTGCGATTTACGAAGCGAGCCGGCAGCCAGCGAACGTATGGATCGAACGGAACGGCCAATCTGCGCCTGTTTTTCCTGAGCATCCGACTGTATTGCGGGAATCGTGCCCGTCACAGGGCGAATGCGGCCGGTCGCAGTGGGAATGAAGCTTGGCGGCAACACCTGCGTGGTAACGGCACCCGGCGATGACACATGGTAGTGGGCCATCGAAGCCAGGGAATCGCGGGTATCGAGTTCACGCTGCATATCTAGCTCATCGTCGAACTCAGCCATCGCTGCCCTCCCTCTCTTCAAGCAATCTCTGCCGGTAATCTCTCCACTGGCAACGGTCATCGTTCCGAGCGTAACGCAAGGTAGCATACCGTTACGAACGAAATCAGCGATATGCGCAACTCCCCCACTGTTTCGCAACTTTTCCGTTGCACGTGCCGCAGCGAGCCACGCCAACGAGCTATTGAAAACCCGCCGTTTTGGCATAAAAAAAGGCTTCCGAAACCATCCGGAAGCCCTACTGGCGGAGAATACGAGATTCGAACTCGTGAGGCTGTTACACCAACACGCTTTCCAAGCGTGCGCCATAGACCACTAGGCGAATTCTCCAATTATGCAACGTCCCACAGTGTCTATCCGCGAAACGCAACTTGATTAGAATACAACAGTTTCTTCCAAACCCCAAATCGGCGTGTCGCAACGTCCCAGATCGCCCACTCACTGGAGGAATCCGTACGCGTGAGGACTTCCCCGCGTACCGAATCCTCCACCCTCTGGGACAATTCACCCGCCAACGCACCTCTCAGCGTCCCAGATCGCCCACTCACTGGAGGAATCCGCCCGCTGCCAAGACTCTCACAGTCCGAATTCCTCCAGTGGCTGGAACAATCAGTACGCCCATAGGCCTTCTACAGTCCGAAAACCTCCACCCACTGGAGGAATCTGCCCGCACATACACCCCCGAATTGTCCAGATTCTTCCAGCGAGTGGAGGGATCCGGACACGAGCTCACGTACCGTGAGCACAGCAGCTATCGTTTGGACGCGAAGGCACGCAGGTCGGCGAGCATGGCAGTGAACATCGGGCGGACCGGACCGAACTTATCAAGCAGCGATCCCGAAACCGGAGCACTAGCCGCTCCCAGCAACGCGCCAGGCAGCAACACCACGCCTGCAGCAAGCACAGACGCGCCGAATCCCAGTTGCGAAGCGTTCGGAATCATATAGCCGTAACCGATCGTCACAAACTGCAGCAGCACATACGCAAGCAAATGCCAACGGAATTTCACACTCCGCAACACGGTCAGACGAACCAGCGGCGAGAACGCACGATGCGACACCCAAGCGAACACTAGCAAAGCGGCCATGGCAATCAGCAGCAGAACCACTGCAATCACCATTGCGTAGTCGCGGAAGTATCCCCATTACTCACTGCGGTAACGGCGGATCCGCCACGGTCGAGCGCAAACACGAAACAGACGAATCCGACTGCTAGGCAAAGCACATGCAGCGGATTGATATGCGCCTCTTCGGTAGGAGTGACCTGATGAATCGTTTTAAGGCCGCACACCAGCGAAACAAACAGGAACGGCAGCAGAATCACGAAAATCCAACGCCACGGCATGAACGTACCGACAAGACCGCCCACAGTCGGTCCGAGTGCCGGCGCCACGGCCACCACCATGCCTCCAACGCCCATCAGCATGCCGATTTTGCTTTTCGAAGACTGTTCAAGAATGATATTGAACATCAACGGAAGCGCGATTCCCGTGCCCGCTCCCTGTAGTATTCGCGCGGTCATCAGCATAGGAAAATTCAACGTGCAAGCTGCCATCAGGCAGCCGGTGATGCAGAGCACGATTGCGGTAAGGAAGATGGTACGCAACTTCAGTTTGCGCTTGAAATAGCTTGAGAGCGGCGTGACAAGCGCTACCGTAAGCAGATAGCCGGTCGTCAGCCATTGAACAGTGGACGTGTCGACGTGGAATTCCGCCATTAATCCAGGGAAAAGCACGTTGGTGAGGGTTTCCGTAAGGATGCCAATGAAGGCCATGATTCCAGTTGACAGAATGGCAAGAATAAGATTGATGGAGATGTTCTCGTCATCTTGCGTTGCCGTGTTATTGTTTCGCGCAATGGACTGTGACATGGATTTGCGGCCGTTCCCGACCTTCCCTTTCTTGGCCCGGCTTTGCTGAGCCACCATTCCGTTATGCCGGGCAGTTTGCTGGAATGGCGATTATTTGCCCAGAAATACAAAAAGATCCTTGGGAGCGGAGCGCTCTACCAAGGATCTTCATATTATTAAGTTGAATGTTGTGGATTGGGAGCCTCCCGCGCGCCGCGGGAAACAAGAACCAAAAGACAAAAAAAGGGTTCCCGGAGCGTCACGCTCGACGGGAACCCCGACGTTGAATGCGGCGGCGTGCTACTCTCCCACACCCTCTCGAGTGCAGTACCATCGCCGCGACCAGGCCTTAGCTTCCGGGTTCGGAAAGGGACCGGGCGT
>QWCH01001456.1_pt1 | contig 39787 bp, 27 predicted proteins | sample 1972671 | NCBI WGS metagenome assembly QWCH01 (sample SAMN09866713, study PRJNA288562) | Human gut metagenome isolate term3_stool, whole genome shotgun sequencing... | isolation source: gut | host: Homo sapiens | place: USA: California
ATCCCATTTCTTATAAAAAATATGATATTTATTATTTTGATAATAATACATGAATCCCTCTGATACCTTATCATGATCATCTTTCGGCCTGTATATCTTATTCGCTAACACCTTATTCACCAAAAAAGAAACTTTCCGGTTCAGAACCTTATCTATTTTCGCCCTGTCCAAAGAAGTTTCAGTATGAGGCCCCCAGTAACGAGTCTCAAATGTAGTATCTCGTTGTTCCCTTAAAACTCTTTCCTTGTTCTTTATTCCATATCCTATCAGTTGAAGCGTTTTCGTCGCGTTATACGTTTTCGCCTCCAAGTTAAACAAAAGGGTATCACCCGTACTTCCTCGTCTGCACTGAAGTTTATACCGGGGAACAATATCGTCCACGTAACTATGTTTAAAACTTAAAATAATCGGCTGTCTATAATCCATTTCTCTTGAAAGTATCTCTACCAACTGACCGATAATTAGAGCCTTAAACCTTTCCTCGTGTCGATTAAAACCAAATTGATACCACACCTCCACGTTCCCGTATTTGTTTGTCATTATCAGATCCGAATGTCCCCAAACCGGCTTCATCACACAAAGTAACAAAATCAGCACAAAACAACCTTTCATTTTACCTCTTTCCATATTATCATTCATCTCACTATAAACATTTTAACTGTAAAGTTATAAATTTTCCTTCACATCTTGATAATTTAAATCATAAAAGGAAAGAGGGAGCCTTTCGACTCCCCCGTTTACCTACATTATTTCACGACCACCGTGAATACCGAATCAAGAGCGTAAGTGTATCCTTCGTTCGACACCCGAATATTAATCACGTACCGCCCGGGTGGTACGGTGTGATTCCACGGCAACTCGATAATGCTTTTTCCTTGCATCGTGAATTGATCGGCAACCTCGGGATGAGCGCTATTTATACTCTTGATGGAGTAGTGAATTGGTGCGGTTCCTTGCACCCCCTCGATGGAAGTGCTTTGCCACGGTATTTGAAACTCTATCTGCCTCGCGTCCCAATCGGGGTCAAGTTCCGCTTTAACGATCATACTGTCCGATTGATACACGGCATCCCTCGTTTCCAAGTACCCGACCGTCACGTCATGACATCCTGCCTGTACCAACAGCAACAGTCCAAAAATCAATACATATACCTCTCTCATAATTTTCAATTTTGCATTTTCAATTATTACAGTTGTGTTCAGAGAAACAAGAAATGTGATTGTAATCTATTGAATAATAGATTTTTGAAGAAGAAGAGTATAACAATGGGTAACGATATAGAAATGAGCAAACTACTTTGGTCTACTGAGTTTTTCCATCGCTTCAAATAACTCTATTACAAAGATATAAATAATAATCTAATTGTGTTGCTGAATAAAATATTTCTTTCTTTGTAAAATACGCTATCATGCTCAAATTTTAAGTGCAAAATGCAATTCGATGAATTTTGATTCACTTTTACACTTAATCATCTCACAAATAGGCATATCTTTGTGAGAAAATAAATGTATTGATATGGTAGAATTACGTAAAATTGAACATGTGTCACCTCATATAATATGTGAATTAGCAAATAACTATAAGATTGCTATAAACTTACGTGACATATTTCCTCATCCATACACTCATGATGATGCCGTTGCTTTTATTGAATTAGCTACAACAAGGGGCATTAGGAGATGTTTTCGGTATCTATGCTGAAAATGAGTTTGTCGGTTGTTGTAGTTTAATCCCTCAAAATGATGTTTATAGAATTAATGCAGAAATAGGATACTGGATTGGCGAACAATATTGGAGAAATGGATATGCAACAGAAGCAGTTAAACAATTAGTTGCAATAGCTTTTAATCAATTAGGCATCAATAGAGTATATGCAAATATTTTTGAATATAATGTCGCATCAATGAGGGTATTAGAGAAAATTGGATTTGAGAAAGAGGCAATTGTTAAATTGTCCGTCATAAAAGAAGGACGAATATTTAATGAATACATATATAGCATTATGAATATATGAAAGATGAAGCAATAAAACATATAATTAGCAGGTGTAATCTAAATGAAATAGTTGATATACTGTCCGATAAATTGAGTGGTTCAGAGTTAAACTCTTTGCTATTAGAGGTGTTTGACAGGCGTACCACAAAAGAAACACCATCTTCCTTATTGAGTAAATACAGTAAAAACAAATTGGCTAAACCTGCACAATTAGATTTTCTGGAATTTAAAGAGGAAGAATTGGAATGCTGTAAAATAATTGCGAATAACAACTATGAATTAATTGAGTTATCTCCTGTTACTCAATTAGGTACAAGTAGTGTAATGGCAACAGTAAATCAAAAAAAAGTTCTTACAGCACTAAGAAACACGGAAGTTCAGTCCGACCCAACAAATGCAATAGCTTTGCATTATGCTTCATTAAAGAAAAGTAATGAACTGTCTGAGAAAACATATAATTTTGGTAATGTATCAAGAGTTATAAGAACTCAGGTTTTCTCAAACCCAAATTTTACACCTCATTTTCCTCTTTTGTGCCTAATCTCGTGCGGTATGGATACGGGTAGTTTTGAATTTGAAAGAACTGAATTGCATAAACATTTAGCCATAACACAGAAGGTCTGCAAAGAAGTCTTTGGGTTTGAAAATATATTCTTTGAAATTATACCCTGCAAAGGATATGATGAAAAAAGTCAATTGGTATCAGATACCTTATTTTATAATAAAAATAGCGGTTTGGATATTCGTATTGCCAAATTAGATTCACACAATAATTATTACTACGGCATTAGAATTAAAGCTAAGATTATTATTAATGGGGTAGAACATGAAATAGGTGATGGAGGATTACTTAACTGGACTCAAAACTTATTGGCAAATAAAAAAGAACGTATGCTCACAATGGGGATAGGGATACAATTATTGCACTTATTTAAGAAACACGCAAGAGATTTATCAAGAGCACAAAATCTTTTTAAAACAAAACCCGCTGATTTTTAGGGGTGTACCCGTCAAGAATAGGGGACAAAACCGCTTCAAAGCCGGTACAAAGCCGGTTCAAAGACGCTCGTGAACGTCTTTGAAACGTCTTTGTATCGAAGGTGAAACGTCTTTGTTCCCTTATTACTCCCTTATCTCCACGTGTTCTCTCTTGATTTACATCGAGTCTTCACGTTATCCCGTCCTGAAAAAGTTTACCGTAAACTTTAGTAAACCTACATCAGCACTATCCAGAATATCTTATTTCATTGAATCTTCTCCAAGTTCACTATTTTCACTCCAAAGAAACATCGCGAAATTTCAAGTGAAAACATTTACGATAGTACCACATCCCGACAATATCAGCCAAGAACCAGCCGACAGGCACCGCCCACCAGATACCCACCACTCCTATTGCCGGAATCGCAGACAAGACATAAGCCAAGACGACACGGGTTCCCAGCGAAATGACCGTTAAGACTACGGACATTCCCGGCTTTCTTATCCCCCGATAGAAACCGTATAACAAGAACAGACAGCCGATGCCACAATAGAAAGCCCCCTCGACACGCAGGTATTGAACCCCGATCGCGATAATCTCGGACTCTGTCGCCGGGACAAAAATAAGCATCAGAGGACGGGCGAAAATGAACACGAGCAAGGAAATAAAAAGACAGAACAACATTGTCGAAATGACCGCCACACGGATTCCCTCCTGAATACGCTTCGTCTTCCCTGCTCCAAAGTTTTGAGCGATGAAAGTTGAAAAAGCGTTACCAAAATCCTGAACGCGAACGAATCAATTTTCACCGCCGCGGCGAATGCCGCCATGACAGCGATCCCGAAACTATTGATTAAACCTTGCACCATCAGAATACCGAAATTCATCACGGATTGCTGCACGCAGGTCAACGAGGAATAAACGGCAATCTCCTTTACTGTCGCCCATTTCATCCGCATATCCTGACGGCGGATTCGAAATTCCGGGAATTTCTTTATCGCGTAAAGACAGAGCCCGACTCCCGACACGGCTTGAGCGACGACGGTAGCCCATGCCGCACCGCGAACACCCCAGCCAAACAAAAGAATAAACAACAAGTCAAGAACAATATTCAACACAACAGCGACAGCCAAGAACCATAACGGCACAACCGAGTTACCGATGGCACGCAACAGGCAAGCATAATAATTATAAATAAAAGTGAAACCTATCCCCCAAAAGATAATCCACAGATATTCCCGCATCAACGGGTACACGTCTTCCGGCACCTGCAACAATCTCATGATAGGATCAATCCAAACAAAAGCGATAATATTCAACAACAAAGTGACAGCCCCTATCAATACCAAGGCAACAAAAGCACTACGTTTCATCGCTTCCTTATTTCCCGAACCGTACTGAAGCGAAAAGACTACCCCGCTTCCCATGCACAACCCTAAAAGTACCGAAGTCAAGAAGATCATCAAGGCATACGCAGAACCCACCGCCGCCAAAGCGTTTGCCCCGAGGAATTGCCCCACGATCAGGGTATCCGCGATATTATATAATTGTTGTAATAGATTGCCCAGTATCATGGGGACGGCAAACCATAATAATCCAAGAGATATATTGCCGGCTGTCAAATCACGAACCTCTTTTTTTATACCAATTGCCATACTCCCTTCCGAATACCGTTAATACATTTTTTTCAAGTTTCCCACAAAAGAAAAACCCTCTCAATCATTCGATTCAGAGGGTTTTCTTTCGATTTTTTTGTACCCAGGGCGGGAATCGAACCCGCACGTCTTTAAGGGACACTGGATTTTGAGTCCAGCGCGTCTACCAATTCCGCCACCTGGGCTTGAAGACGGGGACAAAAGTAGTGCTTTTCTGTCAAACTCCAAATATTATGACGTTTTTTTTACGAAAAAATGTCATAATATTTTTCAGCCCGGTATACGGCAAGATTCGGTTTTTCGATGAAAACGGGGCAAGATATAGTATAAGTCGATGTATTTTAACTACATTCGCGATAACGATATTTAAACAGATGAAAGCAGTTATTCGATTTATTCTTGCCCTATTATTTCTTGTCCCCGTGATGGCGCACGCGCAGCAAAAGGGAATCGTGAAGGGGCGCATATTTGACAGTAAAAATAATGAACCGGTTCCTTTTGCCAACGTGGTGATCTGGAAAACGACCATAGGGACGGCGGCCGACGAGAACGGGTATTTCCGGATAGAAAATGTGCCGTTAGGATTCAATCGACTGGAAGTGAGCAGTGTCGGGTATAACACGAAGCTATCGGAAGAATTTATGGTTAACACGGCTTCCGAGCGCACGGTGAACGTGGATCTGGAGGAGAGTTCGGTGAGCCTTGAACAAGTGACAGTGAAAGCCGATCCCTTCCGCAAAACGGCGGTAAGCCCGATGTCTTTGCAGCGCATCGGGATTGCCGAGATCGAGAAGAATCCCGGCGGGAACCGGGATATATCGAAAGTGCTGCAATCCATGCCCGGCGTGCTTTCATCCCCGGCTTTCCGCAATGACTTTATCGTGCGGGGCGGTGGTCCGAGCGAGAATCGTTTCTACTTGGACGACGTGGAATTACCGAACTTGAACCACTTCGCCACGCAAGGGGCTTCCGGTGGCGTGGTCAGTATCGTGAATATTGATTTCGTGAAAGAGGTGAGCTTTTATTCCGGTGCCTTTCCGGCAGACCGGGGAAACTTGATGAGTTCGTTACTCGACTTCAAACAAATATCCGGGAATCCGGATAAAATAAAAGTACGGGGAACTCTGGGGGCTACCGATTTCGGGGTATCGCTCGACGGTCCGCTCGCCCCGAAAACGACCTTTATCATGTCTGCGCGAAGGAGTTATCTCAAGTTCCTGTTCGACATGATCGGGTTGCCTTTTCTCCCGGTGTACAATGACGTACAGTTCAAGACGACAACGAATCTTTCCCCAAAAAGCGAATTGACGATTCTGGGTATCGGGGCTTACGACGTGAATAATTTGAATAAAAACATGAAAGATCCCGACGATGACCAGAAATACCTGCTCGATTATTTGCCGGAAAGCGTGCAATGGAGTTACACGCTGGGTGCCACGTACAAGTATTACGGGAAGCGTTGGAATCATCTTTTCGTGCTCAGCCGGAGCACGTTGCAAAACGAAATCGAGAAGTACAGCCGGAACGACAAGAGTCAACCGAAACTGGTGGACTATACCTCGGGAGAAACGGAAAATAAATTCCGCTTCGAGCACAATCGCCTGACGAGGCAAAACGTGAAACTGAATTTCGGGGCAGGCATCGAGTACGCCACCTATAAGAACAAGACACAAAGGGAACTCTACACGCGAGGAGAGTTACAAAACATCCGCTACGACCGGAATTTCGAGTTTTTCAAATGGTCGCTGTTCGGGCAAGCCAGTAAAAGTTTTTTCCTCGAACGCCTTTCCCTGTCGTTCGGGGCTCGGGTAGACGGGAACAGTTACACGTCGGGCATGAGCAACCCGTTGAAACAGTTCTCCCCCCGCCTCTCCCTGTCCTACTCGCTCACGCCGGAATGGTTCGTCAACGCGAGCACGGGGCGTTACTATCAATTGCCTTCCTACACGACCATGGGGTACGCGGACGAAAACGGAGTGCTCGTCAATAAACGGAACGGGGTGAAATATATCGCCACGAACCAATACGCGGCGGGAATAGAGTACCGTCCCGGCACCCGGACACAGATCACGCTGGAAGGTTTCTACAAGACCTACGACAAGTATCCCGTGTCGCTCGCCGACAGCATCGTGCTTGCCAACAAGGGGACGGATTACGTTGCCGTGGGTGACGAACCCGTGAAGTCGCTCGGCGAGGGACGGGCATACGGGGTGGAGCTCATGATACGCACACAAGAATTTTTCGGCATCGTGGCTTCTGCCGCCTATACCTATTTTTACTCGGAATTCAAACAGATGGATCACAACTTGCGCCCGACATCCAAGTATATCCCCAGTAGCTGGGACAACCGTCATATCTTTTCGCTCACCGCCACCCGCAAACTGGGGCTTTGGGATGTCGGCATGAAATGGAGGTACACAAACGGGGCTCCCTTCACTCCTTACGACCGGGAAACGAGTTCACTGATCGTAGCGTGGGATGCCAAGAAGCAACCTTATCTCGATTACTCTCGTTTTAATAGCGAACGGGCATCCTCGTTCCATCAACTGGATATTCGGGTTGACCGGAGCTTCTATTTCAAGAAATGGTCGCTTATCTTGTATGCCGACATACAAAATATATACAACCACAAGACGAAAAGCCCCGATCTCCTTGTCCCGGAAGAGGACGCGAACGGAAGCTACCGGGTAGACCCCGATCGTCCGGGGCACTACCTGATGCGATATATAAAAAATGACACGGGGACATTACTTCCCTCTGTTGGCATAATTGTTGATTTCTAAAGTAAAATAAAATATAAGCCGATTATGAAAAACATTATTTTTGATTTAGGAGGAGTGGTAGTCGAATGGAACGGAGAACAAGTAATCGACTCATTTAAAGGGAATCCGATGTTGATCATGAACATCAAAAACAAGGGATTCTTCAAAGACTATTGGACTCAATTCGACAAAGGAATTCTCGGGCGAGAAGAACTCGTGAACAAAGTATCCGTGCTCACCGGAATATCCGCCAAAGAATGTGATGCTTTCGTGGAACACGTGAAACGCTCGCTGGTACCGATTCCCGAAACAGAAGCGTTAATCAGGCTATTGTCCGCGCAAGGCTACAAACTGTATTGTCTATCCAATATGTCGCTCGACTTTTACGAGTATCTCAAGACGCGGGAAGTGTTCAACTATTTCGACGGGCAGATTATCTCGGCGATAGAACACATGGTTAAACCGGACAGGGAGATTTACGAGTTGATATTGAAACGATATCACTTGAAACCGGAAGAATCACTATTCATAGATGATCTTGCCGCGAATGTCAAAGCCGCACAGGCTCTCGGCATTAACACGGTACATTTCTCGGATAAACAGAAAGGGTACAAGGAAATCAGGGAGAGGTTGGGGAAAAAGGTTTCAAATTTTTCTTCCTGATAAAGTAATAAAAACGACAACAGAGCATAATGCCGGTCAGGGTGAGCCCGAGAGGATAACCCGTCCAAACCCCTTCAATACCCCAATCCAGAACGAAGCCGCAAATGTAAGAAACGGGCAAAGCGACCACGAAGTAGCCGATAAAGGAAATGACAGCCATAGAAGTCACATCCGAAACGCCTCGCAGGGCATTGGCAAAGATAATTTGCAGACTGTCGCCGAATTGGTAAAAAACGAGGATCACCATCAACACGGCAACCAAGTCTACCACCTCTCCCGATGAAGTATATACCAGTCCGATATGTCCCCGTACCGACAGGAAGAATATGGAAACGGTCAAAGCCAACAAAGCTAACAAGTGGACTCCCGCCATGGTTGCCCGTTTCACGCTCGCGATATCTCCCCTACCGTAAAAGTTACTTACCCGTATCGAAACCGCAGACCCGACACCATAATACACCATAAATCCAAGGGTGGATATAGAGGCTACCACCTGATGCGCCGCCAAAGCGACCGTGCCCAGCCAACCGATCATTACCCCGCTGATGCTGAATAACGCTGTTTCCATCCCCATTTGCAAACCGACCATGATTCCCATACGATTCAGCACCCGCAAGTCTCCCGAATTATACGCTGTCCGACGATACCCCACCAAATAACGACGATAGGACAAACGCCGGAAAAACAAGACGGCGAACGCGACAAACATGAATACCCGGGATGCCAGCGTGGATATTCCCGCTCCCGTTAAGCCGAGTGCCGGAAGCCCGAAAGTCCCGTAAATCAGAATCGTGTTCCCGATAATATTCAGCACGTTGGCGGAGAGCATGATCCACATGGAAGTCTTCGTGTCCGTGATGCCGTCGGCAAATTGCTTGAAGCTGTTGAACATCATCACGAAAACCAACGAGGCTAACTGTAACAGGAAATAAGACCGAATGAGCGGCAGTAACTCTTCCGGCTGTCCCATGCGATGAACATTCAAGAAAACCACTCCCATGATCAACGAGAGCAACACCCCGATCATCAAATTAGCCAACAGACTGTTGCGCAAAAGACCGCCTACCCGGAACTTATTCCCCCGACCGAAAAATTGCCCGATCAAAGGAGTCAACCCGTATGAGAAACCCAAGCCGAAAAGAATCGGGATATTGAACACGCTATTCACGAACGAGGAAGCCGCCAGATCAGCCGTACTGAAATGTCCCACCATAATATTATCCACCAACCCGACCACGACAACCCCTAGCTGTCCCAACACGATAGGCACGCCTATCTTAACCGTTTCCGAGTAATGCCGCCCGTATTTCCGTAACCAATTGCTCATGCTGTCCGTTTGAAAACACAAAAATAGAGATATATCCCAAAATATTCTAACTTTGCCCCGAATGATTGTTTCAATTTATAAGGCAAGACTCTGACAGGCGATTTTGAAAAAAATATTTAACCGTTGTCACCCGCGGGTGAATATTATTTGTCTCAAATGTAGGGATGGTATGTGAACAATGAAGATTAAAAAGACAAAAAGAGATGGAGGAAGAGACTAACATGCATTTATTCTCGACAGATGAACGTAGCAAACAACTGTTTACCACGTTTTATCCCGCGTTATGTCTTTTTGCCAACCGCATCTTGAATAATTTTGACGAGGCCGAGGATATCGTTCAAAATGTTTTCATTACCTTGTTACATAAAAAGGTGAAAATAAACAAAATAAACTCACTCAAAGCCTACCTTTACAGTTCGGTACATAACGCTTGTATTAATCACTTGAAGCATCAAGCATATATCACTGAAAAAATGAAAGACTTCGAGCAAGAAGTCTATGAAGAAAACAGTTACCTGCTTCAGCGAATCGAAAGCGAGATTATGGAAGAAATATTCAGTACCATCGAGAAACTTCCGGAAGAATGCCGGAAGGTCTTCAAACTAAGCTACATCGACGGTATGGAGGTTTGTAAAGTTGCCGAAACCCTTCAGATCTCAGAAAACACGGTGAAAACCCAACGCCTGAGAGCACGCAAATTCTTGAAAGAAAATTTAAAAGACTTGTTCCCCTTATTAGTCATTATTTTTCCTTGTTTTTAAAAATCTTCGAAAAAATAATACCCTCTGTCACCCGCGGGTTCAATTCTTTTGTCTTAAAGATAAAAGACGCCATAAAATGAGAAAAGAATCCGACATACAGAAAATTTCCGAACTGATCTTGAAACAGATGAGGCAGGAAATCACGGAAGAAGAAAAACTCTTTCTCGCCAATTGGTTGAAACAATCGAATAAAAACCAAGAATTATACGTTCGTATACAAAACGAAAACTATATACTGGAACAATATCGATTGAAACAAACGATTGACACGGACAAGGCATGGAAACACGTGACTTCCTTTCCCCAAAAACGCGTATCCCGCTATTTCGGGTACGCGGCAACCATTCTCCTTCTTCTCGGTACCTATTTTATTTACCGGATAGAAAGCCGCACGGAAATAAAGCCAAAAGATGTAGTTGCCATGAAACCGATTCAACCGGGAGTGGGCAAAGCCACCCTCATCGTGTCGAACCGGGAAGAGATACAATTGCACAAGAACTGCCAACTTGAATTAACGGATAATTCCGGGACAAAATACCGGAATGATTCTGCCACGTTATATTACCAAACCGGAACACCCGAGAATACAACCGCCCAAACGGATAATATCCATACCTTGGTTATCGGCAGAGGGGGAGAATACAGCGTCATGCTGGCGGACGGGACGAAAGTACATCTAAATTCCGATTCCAAACTCCGGTATCCGGTTACTTTCACGCGATCCGAACGCCGGGTGTATCTCGAGGGAGAAGCCTATTTTGAAGTCAGTCGGGATGAGCGACACCCGTTTATCGTGGAAGGAAAAGATTTTGCCGTACAGGTACTCGGTACAAGTTTCAATATATCCAACTACAAGGATGATGACGTGTCGCGGGTCGTGTTGCTGGAAGGTAGTGTACAAGTTAAAAAAGCAAACAAAAACTATAAACTGAAACCCGACGAAGCCCTCGAAATAAGCGGGGACGACATCAGCATCAAAAAAACAAACGCCAGAAACGCCATATCGTGGAAAAATGATAAATTTTATTTCTCCAACGAACGGCTGGAAGTCGTCATGATGAAATTGGCAAGGTGGTATGACGTGAACCTGTTCTACACGAATCAAACCATTAAAGATTACCACTTCACGGGTTTCATTCCCAAATATGCCGATATCACAAAAGCATTCCGCGTGTTGGAACTGACCGCTGATGTAAAATTTGAGGTAAAAGATCGAACAGTGACTATTATGAGGATATAATAATACAAATTAAATAGCTTATTATTAATTATTTATTGATTCGAAACACGAATCAATTCGGGTGTTGTGTGCATAAATCACACGTATGTAAAAACTTAAAAAAATTACCATGAAGTACAAATTGTTATTATTGCTCTGTTTTTTCACAGTAGCGTTCTTAACTGAAACAGAGGCTTCTGCCAGAAAGAAAAAGAAAGAAACGGCAAAAACTCCTGTCAAAAAAGAAAGTGCTTACGACAAGCTCTTTAAAAAAGACCACACACAAGCAAAAGGACTCATCAATTTACATCGGGTCGATAATAAATTGTATTTTGAACTTCCCCTTCAACTTTTGGGAAAAGACATGTTACTGGGATCGACCGTAACGGAAATCAGTGATAACGGGGATGCCATCGTGGGACAAAAACCCAAAGAGCCGTTGCACATACAATTTACCATGATCGATTCCACGATTCAATTAAGGCAAATTTTCAATTACTCGATCACACGCTCTGAAGATAAAAACATAGCCAATGCCATCGAGAAAGCCAACATCGGGGCTATTATCGGGGTTTACAAGGTTGAAGCCTACAATCCGGACAGCACGGCGGTGGTCTTCGATATCACCAAATTGTTCGTGGGTGATAACAAAGACCTCGAACCGATCGATGATTACGGTGCCAATACTTACGGGGGATATCTGGTCAGAAGCAGCCGCTTCCAGCAAGACAAATCTTTCCTCGGGGAAATCAAGGCATTCGAGGATAATGTTCTCGTGAGGAGCCACCTCTCTTACGAGTGTGATATCCGCGGAGGACAGAACTATTACGAATACAAAAAACCGCTTACGGTAGTAGCAACCCGGAGTATCGTACTCTTGCCGGAAATCCCAGCGAGACCCCGTATCGCGGATCCGCGAGTGGGAATATTCCCGACCATTAAAATCCAATACACGAACACCGACAACAAGGCTGTTAATGTTTTTTACGCCAACCGTTGGAGACTGGAACCATCGGACGAGATCGCCTTCAAAAAAGGACAACTCGTGGAACCGAAAAAGCCGATTGTTTTCTACATCGACGATAATTTCCCGGATATGTGGAAAAAATACATCCACATGGCAGTAGAGGACTGGAATCTGGCATTTGAAAAAATCGGTTTTAAAAAAGCTATCATCGCCAAGGATTTCCCGAAAGACGATCCGGAATTTGACCCGGACAACTTGAAATATTCCTGCGTACGTTATGCCCCGACATGGATGGCTAACGCGATGGGACCGTCATGGACAGACCCCAGAACAGGAGAAATCATTAACGCGTCGGTATATATCTATCACAACTTGATCAGCTTACTGTACAACTGGCGCTTTATCCATACCGCCGCGGCTGATCCGGATGTACGTTACAAGATTCTCCCCGAGCAAGTTATGGGTGAGGCCATTCGATACGCGAGCCGTCATGAAGTGGGGCACTGTCTTGGTTTCATGCACAACATGGCAGCCTCGGCTTCCATTCCGGTCGAAAAACTGAGAGATCCCGAATTTACACAAAGGTACGGTACCACGGCATCCATCATGGACTACGCCCGTTTCAATTATGTCGCACAACCCGGCGATAAAGAAAGAGGCGTGAAATTAACCCCGCCGATTCTGGGAGAATACGATTATTTCCTCATCAAATGGAGTTATTCTCCGCTTTTAGACGCCAACTCTCCCGAAGAGGAAACGACAACATTAAACCAATGGGTGCGCGAAAAAGCCGATGACCCGATGTACAGGTACGGCAAACAACAAATCTGGACACATTATGACCCTAGCTCTCTGTCCGAAGATTTAGGCGACGACGCCATGATTGCGTCCGAATACGGTATCAAGAATTTGAAATACATCCTGTCGAACTTGAATAACTGGTTTACCGACAGCGACAAAGACTACAAGCACAGATTCTCTTTGTACAACGAGATAGTACAACAATACGTGAGATACTTGAATCACGTGTATGCCAATATCGGCGGTATTTACCTGACGGAAAGATACGAGGGAGATCCTCGTCCGAGCTATGAAGCCGTGCCGAAAGAGAAACAAAAACGGGCATTACAATTCATGATGGCACAAGTGAGAGATATCGACTGGATCGAAAATAAAGATTTGTTGAAGAATTTCACGCTTATCGGTTCCCCGAGTTCGGACATCCAATCCGAAGTAGTTTCCCGCATCGTGGACGGGGTAAGCAAACTCCCCCTCTGCGTGGCAAAAACAGATAAAGATCCCTATACCCCGGAAGAATACCTGAACGAGATTTATAACTTCGTGTGGGCTACAACACTAAAAGGCGGAAAAACCCAAGTGGCAGATCGTAAGTTACAAGACGCTTTCGTTTCCGCGTTAATCAGCAAAAGTAGCGGTTCCGGTTCCGGCGGCAGCATCATGATCGGGATTACAGACGCCTTCAAAGCGATCGAAGTTCCCGAATATATCAAACAAAAAAGCATCGAGGATTACGGACACGCCGCACTTGAATATGCCGCTCCTCAAGAAGCTAACGACAACGGAGAGGTCAGCGGATTCGGGTTCCTGCAAGCCGTTAATTACACGACTTCGCCTTCCGTGTCACACATCTATTACGGGATGTTGCTAAAAACCAAGAACCTGTTGGAAAAGAACATAAATCATCCCTCGCTGGAAACCAGAAATCATTACCAATTATTGTTGCGTCGGATTGACAAAGCGATGAAATAGCCTGTAACCTTTTTAGTAATGATAAAAAAAATTGATATGAACAAGATAATGACTCTTCTCATCATTTGCTTCTTGATACCGACACTCGGTACGCAAGCCGCAACGAGAAAGAAGAAAGAGAATAAAACAGAACAGAAGAAGCAAAGCGAATACGACAAACTGTTCAATACACCCGCGTGCAAGACGGTAAAGGGCTTGATCACGTTACACAAAATCGACGGCAAGGTCTATTTTGAATTTCCGTTCTCGTTATTCGGGAAGGAAATGTTACTCGGTTCGACCGTCGAGGAGATTAGCGACAACACGGAAGCACTGGTGGGACAGAAGCCGCACAGACCCCTGCATATCTACTTCACCAAAATAGACACGAACGTACAAATGCGCTATGTTTACAACGCTTCGGTCACCAACGCCAAGGACAAAAACATTCAAGAAGCCATCGACAAAGGAAATATCGGTGCTATCGCGAAAATGTTCCCGGTCAAATGCTGGAATAATGATAAATCGGCGGTCGTGTTCGACGTGACAGACTTCCTCGTAAGTGATTTATACGAGATCGATCCTTTCGACCCGTACAGCGCGAGTACCTACGGCGGCTGGATTCAGCGTATCACGAACTTCAAAAAAGACCGTTCGTTTATCGGCGATATCATGGCTTTTGAAGACAACGTATCAATCAGCAGTCACCTTTCCTTCGGGGTAACCATGAGAGCCCTCGGCATGTTCGAGTACCAAACGGACAAACCGTTCTCCGCCCTCGTGAAACGCTCCTTAATTCTATTGCCGGAGAAACCGATGCAACCCCGGATTCTAGACCCGCGCATCGGGGTTTTCTACACGGGGAAAATGAAATTCACGAATGACGACAATGGTTCGGACGTCGTTTACTACGCCCACCGCTGGAGAGTTGAACCCAAGGACATGGAAGCCTACAAGAGAGGAGAGCTTGTAGATGTAAAACAACCGATTATCTTCTACATCGACCCGAATTTCCCGCAAATGTGGATGAAATACATCCGCATGGGAGTGGAAGACTGGAACCGTGCTTTCGAAGAAATCGGATTAAAGAATGTCGTACAGACCAAAATGTTCCCCGTTGACGATCCCGAATTTGACCCGAACAATATTAAATACACCTGTATCCGTTATGCTCCCATTCCCGTGGAAAACGCCATGGGTCCCTCTTGGGTAGACCCGAGAAGCGGGGAGATTCTGAACGCTTCCGTGTACATCTATCACAATCTCGTGAGTCTTCTTTACACGTGGAGAATGTTGCAAACGGCAGCCGTAGACCCGAGCGTAAGGCAGATCACCTTGCCGGAAGAGGTCATGGGTGACGCCATCCGCTACGTCGCACGTCATGAAGTGGGACACTGTTTCGGGTTGATGCACAATATGGCATCCTCTAATGCCTTCCCCACGGACTCTTTGCGTTCCGCCACCTTCACGCAGAAATACGGCACGACTCCTTCCATCATGGATTATGCCCGCTTCAATTACGTGGCACAACCGGGGGACTTGGAAAAAGGGGTAAAACTCACACCGCCTATCATCGGACAATATGATTACTACGCCATAAAATGGATTTACAAGCCTATCCCCGAGGCGAAAACCGCAGAAGAGGAAGTTCCGACGCTGGACAGATGGATCAGTGAAAAAGCCGGAGATCCTATTTACAGGTACGGGAAACAGCAAATCATGTCCCGGTATGATCCGAGTGCCTTGGAAGAAGACTTGGGTGACGATGCCATCAAGTCCGCCACCTACGGTTTGAAGAATTTAAGATACGTCATGGAAAACTTGAACGAATGGGTTGCAGCATCGGACACTGACCTCTCTTTCAGAAATCAGATGTATTATGCCATTCTGAATCAATTCAGAACCTACATGGGACACGTCACTCCTATCATCGGTGGTATCTACCTGAACGAGAAATACGAGGGCGATCCGCGACCGACTTACCAGTCCGTACCGAAAGCAGAACAAAAGCGGGCTTTACAATTTCTGTTGCAATTACAGGAAGATATGTCGTGGCTGGATAACAAAGAAATGCTCAAAAATATCCCGATTATCGGTAATCCCGGAGTGCTTTTCCAGCAAACACTGATCAGCAATCTTATCAGCAACGCTTCCGGCTTAGGGCTATGCATCTCGAAATCAGAAGATCCATACACGGAAGAGGAGTACTTGCAGGATATATACGATTACATTTGGAAACCCACACAAAAAGGTGTCACGCTGAAAAGCCGGGAACGGGAAGCACAATTGACTTTCGTGAAGAGCCTAATCAAAGAATCCAAACTGGATGCCGGAAAAGGCAAGGCAAGAGGCAGTATGAATATCACGGATAACTTGACGCTGGATCAATGGCTGGATCAAAAGATGTTCCAACTCTACGGTTATGTCCCGGAACAAGCAAAATTATCTGCCGACAGCCCGGAACCGGTGCAAGGCGTTGGATTCCAAAGACGGGTAAAAGCGGAATTTCCAAGTATCGCGCACGTGTATTACAATGTTTTGATGAAGACCAAACAACAATTGGAAAAAGCCAAGAACACGGGTAATACCGAAACCCGTAATCATTACGCTTTACTACTGCATCAAATCAACCAAGCTCTCAAAAAAGATTGACAAATAACAGGACGAGAGACCCGAAAAACAGTCTCTCGTCCCTATCTAATTTAATTACAAACATAACAATAGCAAACATGGAAAAAGAGTGTCATCTAAAACAGTTGCTATGCAAGGGGCTGCTAATTCTTTGCCTGCAACTTTTCGTTACCTTGTCCATCTCCGGGGAAAACCTGTACGGACAACAGCACAAAGTAGTGACGGTCAACCTGAAAAACGTAACGTTACTCCACGCGCTGGAATATCTGACAAACGTGGTCGGATGCGAGATTCTCTACAATCACGAACAAGTCAGGTCGGATAAAAAGTTTGACTTGGAAATGACAGACAAAACACTGGAAGAGGTTTTGAATAAATGTCTGGAAGGTACAAGCCTGACATACAAGATCGTGGATAATGTGTTCGTGTTGACCAACCGCACCAAAGAAGAGGAGAAAGCGAAAGAGATAAAAGGTGTCGTTGTAGACGTCAAGGGCGACTCCATCCCGGGTGTTACCGTCATGATCAAAGGAACTACTATCGGAACGAGTACCGATGCAAAAGGTCTGTTCAAAATGACCATTCCCGCCAACTTGAAAGATCTTACGCTCGTTTTCACCTATGTCGGCATGGAAACTCAAGAGGTCCAAGCCGGTAACAAGACAACCTTCAGAATTGTTTTGAAAGAAAAAGAGGAAAGTTTGGACGAAGTTATTGTTACGGGATATTCCAACATCAAAAAATCAAGTTTCACGGGAAGTGCCGTACAATTGAAGAAAGAAGATATCTTGAAAGTGTCCAAACGAAACGTTATCGCCGCACTGTCTACCTACGATCCTTCATTACGAATCATCAAAAACAATGAATGGGGTTCCAACCCGAACAAAGTTCCCGAGTTTTACATTCGCGGACGTTCCAGTATCGGGACAAAAGCACTGGATAAACAAGCGTTGGAAAATAACCCGAACACTCCTACTTTCATCATGGACGGCTTCGAAGTAACGGCAGAGAAAGTGTACGACATGGACCCGGAAAGAATTGAAAGTATCACGATCCTCAAAGACGCTGCCGCAACCGCCATGTACGGTTCCCGCGCTGCCAACGGAGTGATTGTAATCACAACGGTAGCCCCCAAGCCGGGTGAGATCCGTGTAGATTATTCCATGGTCGGCACCCTCGCCATTCCCGACCTGTCCGACTATAATCTTATGAATGCGGCAGAAAAACTGGAAGCAGAACGGCTTGCCGGATACTATGACGAACTTTCGGCACAAAACACGTATTACCAGAAACTGGAAGACGTTGCCCGGGGAGTTGACACCTACTGGATCGGTCAACCTCTCCGTAACTCCTTCAGCCACAAACACAGCATATACATTCAAGGTGGTGTGGAAAGTATTCGTTTCGGGCTGGATCTTTCCTACAACAACAATGACGGAGTTATGAAAGGATCTTTCCGGGATAATATGGGAGCCGGACTAACCTTGGATTATAGATATAAGGATCTACAGATTAAAAACTATATAGCCTACAAATCCAACAAATCCAAAGAATCTCCTTACGGGAACTTTGCAGATTACACGAGACAGTTACCCTATAACGAAATGAAAGATTCCTACGGTAATTATAGTAAAACACTCAAATGGGGAGATTTTGATAAAACCAATCCTCTATACGAGGCCACTCTTGGCAACTATGACAGATCGTCCTATAATGAATTACAAGATAATGTAGGTATCAACTGGTATATTATTGACGGACTACAAATAAAAGGTACTTTCGGCGTAACCAAACAATGGACAAAATCTGACGTTTTCGTGGATCCCCTGTCTCAAAAATCCCAAAATTCAAGTGACCCGTACAATTTATTAAGAGGTTCATTAACAAGATCCAGAGGGAATTTCTTAAGTTGGGATCTATCCGTCATGTTAATTTACAACCGTCAATTACATAAACACAATATAAACGCTACATTAACTTATAACGCCAGAGCTCAAGAAACAGATTCGGAAAGAAGCGAATACAGGGGATTCCCTTCCAGCGATCTGGTATCTCCGGCCTATGCAAAAGAAATCTATCAGAAGCCCACTTTCGCGGACAACGCAACCCGGAATATCGGTTTCCTCGCTTCTGTAAACTATGACTACAATAACATATACGCTCTTGACTTGACGTATCGTCTGGATGGTTCCTCGGAATTCGGAGACAAGAAAAGATGGGGTTCTTTCTATTCCGGTGGTGCAGCCATAAACATTCATAATTACGATTTTTTAAAAGGGAACAAAGTCCTCACCCTATTAAAAATCCGAAGTAATTACGGGCAATTAGGTACTGCTAATTTTGCTCCTTACGAGGCATCTACCCGTTATCTAGCCAATCTTGACAATTGGTACAGTTCCGGGTACGGAGTTTCCCTCATCGCTTTAGGAAACCAAAATCTGGTGTGGCAAAAAACAAATTCTTTAGACCTTGGTATCGAATTTGAGCTATTTGACGGACTTTTCTACGCGAAAGCATCGTGGTATAACAAACAGACGGTAGATATGGTAAATGATGTTACTATTCCTTCTTCTGCCGGTTTCAATTCTTACAAAGAAAATCTCGGAAAGCTTGAAAACAAAGGATTTGAAATTGATGTAAGAAGTGATTTTGTCAGAACGAAAGATTGGGCTGCCTCCGTGTTTTTAAATCTTTCGCACAACAAAGGTAAATTGAAAAAGATATCAAACGCATTGCAGGAATACAACGACAAGGTGAACTCTCACTATGACGATTATTATTCTACCCCGGACGAGGAATTGATGAAACCCTTGTTAAAATACGAAGAAGGTCAATCACTGACTGCCATCTGGGGAATGCGATCTCTTGGAATCGATCCGACAAACGGAAAGGATATGCTATTGAACAGAGACGGTAGCATCACTTACGACTACACGGCAGAAAACCAAATCGTACTGGGAGATACGGAACCCGATGCGGAAGGTAATTTCGGTTTAAATTTACGTTATAAAGGTTTTACCTTATTCACTTCATTCAAATTCCAATTCGGGGCACAAAGCTACAACTCCACGTTGGTTTCAAAAGTTGAGAATGTCAACCTGCAATATTATAACGCAGATAAACGCGTATTGTATGACCGTTGGCATGAAATCGGGGATATCGCAAAATACAAAAGCATCAAAGATTACAGTGAAACAACAAGACCGGTTTCCCGCTTCGTGCAGGACGATAATTGGCTGGAACTGACTTCACTCACACTAGGATACGATTTCAGCGAGCATGCATGGATGAAAAAAGCCCGTTTAAAAACGTTACGTGTTGAATTCAACATGAATGATTTGATGCATGTTTCTTCAATAAAGCAGGAGAGAGGACTTTCTTATCCTTTCGCTTATAACATGGGATTCTCATTAAAAATCGGACTTTAATCTAATAAAATACATGACCATGAAAAAAATAATATATATCGCCCTTTGCCTAATAGGATTCTCCGGTTGCGACAACTGGCTGGATGTATCGGCTTCAGACCAGATAAAAGAGAGTCAATTGTTTGAAAACGGGAACGGTTTCAGAAGTGCTTTACTAGGCATATACCAGAATCTTTCAACAGAAGATCTTTACGGTAAAAATATGACGTGGGGATTCATGGATTGCCTCGGACAACTATACGATCCAAAAGCAATAACATTAAACGGTGGTGAACTGGTTCAAGCCCAAAATTACGCATTTGAACATAGTGCCGTCAAACCCGTTATTACTAAAATATGGGAATCCATGTACAACTGCATAGCGAATTGCAACAACGTAATCACAAACATAGAACACGCAAGCCCATCTATCTTCGAATATAAAGAAGAAGAAAAGAATATGATCTTGGGAGAGGCTCTAGCCTTACGCGGATTTATGCACTTCGACCTGCTCAGATTGTTTGCCCCGGCGCCCAAGGCAGGAGCTTCCGGAACATATATTCCCTACTGCACCTCGTACCCCGAAATTCGGAGTCCTAAACTTTCGGTAGATGACTTTTTAAAATTAGTTATCGAAGATTTGGAAAAAGCCCAAGACTTAACGGCTAAATTCGACACGCTGCCGGATAATATAAAAGCTATACAAGACGCTTTTTATAGAGTAGGGAAAGCAAATTATTTCCAAGAAAGAGGTATTTTCTGGAGTTATCGCGGGACACGCATGAATTACATGAACGTAACCGCGTTACTGGCAAGAGTCTACATGTACTCCGGACAAATTGACAAGGCGTATGAAGAAGCGAAATACTTACTAGATTTCGAAGGATTGGAATATCCGTCATATAGTTCAAGTTATGACGGAAACTCCAAAAGTAGGGAAGATATCATTCTGGCTTTTTTCAACAAAAATGTTACCGAGACATTTAAACCATGGACAGGTGAAAACGGTTATCTGAAAATCCGGAATGTAGAAGATTTATTCGAAGGCGAAACTACCGACCGCCGCTATTCAAAAATGACAACGGAAATAGCCAAAGGTACCCGGATTTCAGCCAAATATGTAGGTTATGAAGACCCTTCTAAAGAAAGAGATAACGGTCCGCTCATTCCCGTCATAAGAAAAGCCGAAATGTATTATATCGCTTGCGAATATTTTTTGCAACACAAAAAAGTGGATGAAGCAAAAGCATTACTGGCCGAATTGCGAGAAGAACGCGGTAACGGAAAACCTCTTCCTGAATTATCCGAAAGTCAATTTATCGAAACGATGCTTTTAGACGCAAGACGAGAGTTAATGAGCGAAGGACAACTTTTCTTCCTATATAAATATTATAATCTTCCTATTTGGGATGGCAAGACAAACCCGGCAATCACCGCCAAGTTCGTATTACCCGTTCCCGCCAGTGAAAATATCTAATTCATAAAATTACCGATTATGAAAAAATATCTTGTAATACTCATTTGTCTGTTCACGATATGCAGTTGTACAGAAGAAGAATCACCCTATTATGAAGGCGGGCATTACATCTATTTCCGCAACAGCTACACCTCGGATAGTATTGAAATGTCATTCTTTTTCTATCCCGGGCAGGATAAAGTACCCGTGTGGTTAAAACTCGAATCCGGAGGGGATATCTTTACAAAGGATGTACCTGTCAAATTCTCCGTGGATAAAGATTTGTCAACCGCGGCAGAAGAAGATTACGACCTCCCGACAGATGCCGTATTCCACGCCGGACACCAGAAAGATTCCACACAACTATTCTTGAATTACACGCCCAAACTGGATGACAAAAGATTTAAGCTCGTCGTGAATCTGGATGCATCCGACGCTTATACCCCGGGACCGAAATTATACCGGAAAGCCGTAATTATTTTTACAGCCATTCCCTCTCGTCCCGAATGGTGGGATTCTGACATTGAAAAAGTTTATCTCGGCAAGTATTCTGATCTCAAGTACGAAACACTCATGAGCGTCACGAAAGTTTCTGATTGGTCCAATCTTGAATCGCCCGAAAAACGGGCATTGGCACTACAATTCAAATACTACCTGCAAAAGTGCGCGGAAGACCCTGAAATAGGTCCCGTTTTAGATGAAGACGGTCGACCGATGACTGTAACTGTAATTGGATAAATAAAAATAAGACTATGAAAAAGATATATATTTGGATTTTATCATTATCTGTCCTGATTTTAGGATGTATGGATGATAAAGGTAATTATAGCTATTCAGAACTGAACAAAATCACGATAGATAATATCGCATGGAGCAACAGTATTAACTATGGAGATCCCTTGAACATAACTCCCGAATTATCTTTCTCTCTCGATAGCGTCAATGTAAGTTTAAGTTACGAATGGATTGTCAACGGTGTGGTTATAGATAGTACCTCTCCCGAACTCCATATCGAAAGTTTCAAAGAATTTGTCGGAAACCGGCGTTGTTATTTCCGCGTGGAAGATAACAGCACGGGTATGAAATACACGGCAGAATTCATGGTAAATGTTTCCGGCACATATCAAGCCGGTTGGCTTATATTATCGGAAAAAGATAACAAATCCTACCTCTCCTATGTCAAAGAACAAAAGAAAGAGGATGACGATGGCAATCTTATTGAAATCGTATACGGAGAAGAAACCGATGTCTACAAAAATGTCAACGGAACCGATCTTGGCTCCGAACCGATAAAATTACTCGAACATTGGAGCTCAAACTATTCGTCCATTGGAGAGATCCTAGTGTTACAAAAATCCGGTTCCGTGGAATTAGACGGTAGTGCCCTCACGAAGGCTGTTGACACGGAGCTGGAATTCCTTGGAGAAACATATCCCGCCAATTTCGTACCTAAGGATGCCCTTTATCCCGAAATATGCGGTTACTTGCTTTCCGAAGACGGAAATGTATACAGTCGTCGGAATGATGTCCCAAAAGAATATCATTCGGGACGCTTCATGGCGGAACCAATGCGGGCAAGCGGCGGCATGCGTATCAGCCATTTCATCCCGACCTTATATTTGAATAGCAAATGTATACTCATGTTTGACGAACTCAATCATCGCTATTTAGCCTGCATGGATACGGATTACGAACCCAAATTATGCGGGGAACCCACCGTTATCTCGCATAAAGATTATCCCGACGATTTTTCCGACCTTAATAATATGACACGGGAAATTGTATTTGCGGCAAGCTATGAAAACCCGGATCCTTGGGCTGACTATGAAAACAGCGTATTTTCAATTTTGTATGACAGAACTGAAAACCAATACTATATGCAGAATTTCGGCATAGGTGCTGTATGGTATACAGGAGCAATCAACATCGCTCCCGACTACGAAATACCTTTCCCGGACGGAGATATGTTGAACGGAAATAATGTTTTCGCCATTTCCCGAAAAACTCCTTATTTCTTCTTTTCAGCAGGAGCCAATCAAGAGAAATTATACTGGAGAGATATGAATGATAAAACCGGAAAAGCACACCTTTTCGACATTGACTTTGAAGGGCATAGCATCACTTCAATCGCAGTTGCCATGAACGGCGACAGAATAGGCGTCGGTCTGGACAATGGAATATTTTACCTCATTGACGCAACAGATGTAGGAATCTGGAAAAGCAATGTTCTATATAAAACAAAGAACGACATGGGTAAAATAAAACATGTTATCTTTAAAAGCGGAGCAAGAAGCGTATTCATGTGGGGCGAAGAATAGATAAAAACTCTGTCCGTCACCGGCTTTCTTTATAAACAAGAACCGGCGGCGGACAGCCCTCAATCTTAAATCTAAAATTTAAAATCGTAAATCACATATACCCTTTCTCCTTCAACATCCCCTGTATCTTCATCGCGATCTGCATTCCCCATTGTTGCCCTACTTTCATACTTTCGGACATGATTCCCGGTTGTGCAGCAGCCATTTTCTTACCCACGGGTGTTTCATAGAATTTGATAATACCTTCCAAATCAGCCTGTGTCAGGTGTTTCGAATAAACCGGAGCCAACATACCGACAACATCGTCCATGATGGTTTTCATAATTTCCGCCTCGGCTGTTTTCCAAAATTCCTCGGGTACATTCGGCAATTGTTGCTTCATCATGGCAAACATTTGTGGAACGACCATTTTAAACGTAGCATCACCGCCGGAAACGGTGATCATCTTTTTCAACGTCTCTACATATTCTTTTGAAGGTTGGGTCTGAGGAGCTTTTGCCTCCGCGACACTCCACAAACACAAGGATAACGCGATTAATAACAAAATTCTTTTCATATTCTTTTAATTTTTAAATAGTGTAACAAAGGTATCTTTTTCATATAAAATTCATACCTTGCAGACTGAAAAATAAAGAGCTGACCTATGAAATATGTATTTACACTTGTTGTATCTCTATTATTAGCATGCGGAACGTTATTCGCGAACGGGCCGTTATTACAGAAATTACAGCAAATCAAAGAGATATCCGATATACGGGAATTAAAAGTTCCTCCCTATAGCGAATATTACGAGTTTTGGTACGAACAACCGATCGACCATAACAATCCCGCGAAAGGCACATTCAAACAACGGGTGTTGCTCGGGCATCGGGACTTCAAAGCGCCCATGGTGGCAATCTTGGAAGGATACGGGATATATTCTCCCACCGAAAGCGAGTTATCGCAATTATTCAAGACAAACCAACTCACGATAGAACACCGTTTCTTCAACAACAGCAAGCCCGCCGGGGAAACTCCTTGGTCGGACTTGACGCTGAAACAAGCGGCTACCGACCAACACGAGATCATCCAAAGTTTGCGCCAAAAGGTATACCCCGACACGAGATGGATATCAACCGGTATCAGCAAAGGCGGACAGACCACCGTCTACCACCGTTACTTCTACCCGGAGGACGTGGAAGTCAGCGTACCTTATGTTGCCCCGATTAACCTAGAGAAAGTGGACCCCCGTTTAGAGAAATTCCTTTCTAAACTCGGCGATACCCCGGAAAACAGACATTTGCTCGAAGGTGGCGGTAAAGAAACCAAATGGCAAATCTTCGATTTCCAGAAAAAATGTTTCGAGAACCTCAACAAATTATTACCCATGCTGGAAGAAACGGCACGTTCAAGAGGCTATACATTCGAAAAAGCAGGCGGCACGGAGCGGGCATTGAAATTAATCATCATGGAATTCCCGTTTGCATTCTGGCAATGGGGCAATAACATCAACGATATGCCACAACCGGAAGTGGAAGACTTCGAACAGATATACAATTATCTTGTCCGCATCTCGTCACCGGATTTCTTCAGTGACCAATCCATCAGAGACATCGAGGCCTTCTATTACGCCGCACTGACCGAAACGGGCATGTACGCGTACAACATCAAGCCCTTCAAAAAATATTTCAAAGAAGAAAAGGACAACATAATCACCTTTGACTTCGCTATGCCCAAGGGATACGAGAATACGCCTTTCAACACGAAACAATTACATGACATAAATAACTGGCTACAAACAAAAGCGGAAAATATGCTCTTTATCTACGGGGGAATAGACCCATGGAGTGCTACCGCCGTTGATTTGAAAAAGAATACCAAGTGTGCCAAATACATAAAAGCGGATATGGATCACAAATGCCGTATCAAAGACTTCGAAAACCTTACCCGCGACGCCATCCTAAAGACCTTGAAAGCATGGATCAAGGGTGTCGAAGTGGAAAATGAAGCGGAAGAAGAAGTCCTATTCTACTAACTGGCGAATAATCGCATCCGTAGCGCCCAATTGTTTATTGACAAACTTTAAAGCACTTTGCCCGGCTGCCTCAGCGATAGCCGGGCTATTTATTAACGAGTCGAGCAAGGACGTGAATTGTTCCTTATCCTTGATCGAGAACGCTCCCCCGCAATCAATCAAGTCTACTGCTTCTTTGAATTTATGATACTTGGGACCGAAAATCACCGGAATTCCGTATATCGCAGCTTCCAACGTGTTGTGGATACCCTTACCGAAACCGCCGCCGATATAGGAAATGGAACCATACCGGTATATAGACGACAGCACCCCGATAGTATCGACCACAAGTACTTGACATTTCGTCACATCGGCATTTTCATCCGTGTAACGTGCCGCGGGTTTATGACACTTGTTCAGAATATCACGGATATGCCCCTCCCCGATCTCGTGAGGCACAATAATCCATTTAAAGCCCCCTTCCTGTTTATTGATATAATCCATGATAATCTCCTCGTCCCCCGGCCATGTACTTCCGCAAACCACGGCACGGCGGTCATTACAGAACGCTTCCACTTTCTCGATTCGTTTTGCCGCATCCGCGATCTGTTTTACGCGATCAAAACGGGTATCTCCCGTCTGTTGCACGTGGGTAATCCCGATAGAGGCGAGCAACTTAACGGATTCCCCGTCCTGCACGTAAAGGCGGGTAAAGAAACGTAACATCCGGCGGTACAGTCCGCCCCACTTTTTGAAAAAAGGCTGCTCCCGGCGGAAGATAGCAGATATCAAATAAGTCGGCACTTCACGTTCGTGCAACTCCCGGAGATAATTATACCAGTACTCGTATTTCACGAACACGGCAGCATCGGGATGCCATATCTTCATAAAGCGACGGGCATTTGCCGGGGTATCCGTCGGCAAATAGAATATATAATCCGCCCCGGGATAATTCTTCCGAATCTCGTAACCCGAGGGGGAGAAAAAAGTCAACAATACCTTCGTGTAAGGCTCTCTCTCTTTCAACTTCTCGATCACCGGACGTCCTTGCTCAAACTCCCCGAGCGAGGAGGCGTGAAACCACACCAATCGTCCTTTTCCCCGTCCTGCCGCTTCCATCCGTTTCCATATTCCCTTTCTTCCCTTCACCCACAAAGCCGCTTTCTCGTTAAACAGAGAAGCAATACCAATAGCGCCGCGATAAGCGATAATCCCGAAATTATACCCCAACATATTATTTTAGATTTTAAATTTTAGATTTTAGATTGAATATCAAGAGTATCTTCAATTTAAAATTTAAAATTTACAATTTACAATCTGTTTTCGGCTTCAAAGGTATAAAATTTCTCGCCCAATGGTATAACTTTTGTAAATAACGTTAAGCCGGGAATAATGAACGGGTTATTCCATTAAATTTACTGTCGGTTAAAAAAGAATGTGCCAGTATAACAATAAAATTATCAGGTTATGAAGATCAGATGTTTATTAACGTGTATAGTAAGCCTTGTCATCGTTTTTCCCCTGCAAGCGCAGGTAGGCAAAGAGATGAAAGCGTTCCGTAACAAGGAAGGCATAACCGTGACGATGCTAACCCCATCGCTTTATAAACTGTATAAACAAAGCGATATGTCTATCGCCGCGGAAGAAGCCTTGAATAACATGAAAGAAATCAACGTGATGTACGTTGACAAAAAACGGGCAACCCCTAAAGTAGTCGAAGAAATCAACCAAAGACTAATCCCGATCATGGAAAACGAGTCCAAGTACACTCTCGTACGCAGCCATCAAGGCGTATACGGTCAGGAGCGTCTGTACGTGACACAGAACAACGAGCAGATCACGGCATTAGTATTATGGAACGAAGAAAGAGAACAGCTCTCCGTGATTGAATTAAAGGGAAATATCGACTTGGATAATGTGGATGAGATCGCTGCGGCTCTCAATGTGAAAGGACTTGACAGACTGGCATACATCAACACTCCCGCCGAAGGCAGTTCTTTCGCCGAGAGGATGGGCAACCCGATGGACCTGCTCAAACGGATGGAAGAGAGATTCGGGGTTAAGAGAGATTCGCTCTTCGGCGAAGATCCTTTCGGAACCCTGCGGGAACGATTCGGGAATATGGGCAGCATGGAAGATATGATGAAACGTGCAGAAGAGGCATTCCGCAACATGGGCAGCATGTTCAACGGGATGGACGGCATGTCCGAATCTATTTCCAACGGTCTGGAAGTCATCTGCGAGAACGGTAAAACCCGTATCAAAGTAAACGCTACCAATTCGGAACTCGCGTACTTGATCGACGGGGTAGAATATGCCGCCGACAGCTTGAAAAACGGGATACCGGAGGAGATTGCCAACGTGATTATGGTCACCGAACCGGGCAACGCGAAAAAGTCCCACGTGATCATCAACACGCTGAAAAAATCAGGACAATTCATCAGCTATTCCAACGGCGTCTTGAAATACAAATACAAAAATCAGGAATTTACGGTCAATCCGGAGAAACTGTCCGAACCGTCATTACTCGTCAACAATCGGCTCACGAGAACATTCAACGTCGACCCGATGCAAATTATTCAAATACGCCCGGCAACGGAAAGCGAGCGAAAAATACTTAACGCTCCGTCCGCCCAAGTAGTTATTGTTACAGACGAAATGAATTTCGGGTTCTAACATTTTTTCCTTATTCTCGTATAGCAGTTAGTAGAAAATAGACTAACACAATTTATACACTATGAGACTGGCTGCTATGACGAGGACAGGATGTATCCTGTCATTTATTATTTTCACACTTATAACTTTGGCGGGGAAAGCTGCCCCGCCACAAGTCAACAAACCTTACAAAAGGACTAGCAATGCCCCGAACCTGCAACAGACACTTCCCTCGAACGACGAATGGTGGAAACTGTTCAGAGATCCCATACTCGACACGCTGATTGACAAAGCGGTAATCAAAAACTACGACGTCCGTAACGCGATCCGCAAAATAGAACTGGCTAAAGCCAAATTACGGGTAGACCGGAGTCCTTATTACCCGACCATCTACTTCTCGGGTAGTTACGCGCCGGAAAAGAGCAGTCTTAGCGCCGACAAGAAAAACATCATCGAACGGGTGGGAAGCGCCACGGTCAATTTGAACTGGGAACTCGACGTTTTCGGACGAATCCGTAAAGAAAGTTCCTCACAGAAAGAGTTCTATCTCGCCGCCCAAGAAGACTACCGGGGAGTTATGGTATCACTTGCCGCCCAGTTGTCCACGGCATACGTCAATCTGCGTTGCGCCCAGAAGCAACTCGAAGTGACTCAAAGGAATATCGAATCCCAAAAACAGGTCATGGAACTCACGGAATCCAAACTAAACGTGGGACTCGCATCCCGGCTCGACGTGGCTCAGGCAAAAAGTCTTTACCTGCAAACAAAAGCATCCCTTCCGGGTATCGAATCAACTATCGCGCAACAAATAAACCTGATCGGGGTATTGATCGGGGAACATTCCGTTCAGATTCGGGATTCCCTGTTCAGAACACACCCGCTCCCGGAAAACCCGAGAGCGGCAGCCGTCGGGATTCCCGCGAACCTGATCCGCCAACGACCGGATGTACGTTCGGCAGAGAGAACTATCGACGGACTGGCCGAGGCTGTCGGGGCAAGCCGTGCCGACTGGTGGCCGAAATTTCTCGTGACAGGTTACATCGGTTACGCTTCCGAGAACTTCGAACACTTCACGGACAAGGAAAACATGATATGGCAAATTGCACCCTCTATCAAGTGGACGATATTCAGCGGTCGTAACCTCGTGGAATCCAAGAAATCAGCACAAATCCAATTGGATGAAGAGATCAACTCGTACAACCAGACCTTGCTCACCGCCTTACAGGAAGTGGACAACGCGCTGGTAACTTACAACAAATCCCTCTCGCAAATCTCCGCCCTGAACGATGCTTACCAGCAATCACAATTAACACTGGATCTGGCGATAGAACAATATAAAAACGGTCTGACAAGCTACCAGAATGTGCTCACGTCACAATTGAGCCTGCTGAATTACGAAAATTCCCTCGTGGAAGCGCGGGCAGCGTCACTCCGTTACTTGATAGAACTCTATCAGGCTCTTGGCGGAGGATGGCCTGTGGAATAATTTTAGATTTCATTTACACGAACTAACATACATATTTATTATGAAAGTATCCAGTTTTATCTTCTTTATTCCGATCATCTTTTTAACGGGATGTGGGGATTCCAAGCAAAAAAAAGAAACACCTCAGGCTCCCTCGGTGGAGGTCGCTCATCCGGGATTCCGTACCGTGGTTTACACGTTTGAATACCCGGGGTATATGGAAGCGGAACAGACCGTCAATCTAGTTGCCCGCGTATCTGGGTATCTCGATTCGTACAACTTCACCCCCGGTCAGCGGGTACGGGAAGGACAAACTCTTTTCGTGATAGAACCTCAACCTTACAAAGACAAGGTTGCCCAAGCCGAAGCGAATGTAGAAAGTTGCAAATCCAAACTGGCATACGCCAAGGCATCCTACGAACGCATGAAAGAAGCCGTGAAAAATAAGGCTATCAGCGAAATAGACTACCTGCAATCCCAATCGGATTACGGGGAAGCGGTTGCCGCCTACGAGGATGCGCGGGCGCAATTGAGTTCCGCCAATATAGACCTATCCTATTGCATGGTAAAAGCTCCTTTCACGGGACGGATATCCCGTAACATGGTCGATCCCGGTAATATGGTAGGAACCGACGCCAACAATTCGGCACTGGCAACCATATACAAGGACAACCAGATGTACCTTTATTTCAATATGGCATACGCCGATTTCATGCAATTACCCCAAAACAGTCCGTCGGCACTACCCGTCACGATACAAGACGTGAACAATCCCGAAAAAACATGGATTGCCTCTCTCGATTACCGGTCGCCCAACGTCGACCTCTCCACGGGAACCATCACCGTACGGGCAATAGCCAGAAACCCGAACGGGGATTTGTTGAGCGGAATGTACGTGAAAGTTGTCGTACCTTACAAGAGTGTACCGAAAGCCATCGTCATTCCCGAGGCTTCCATCAGTACCAACCAAGGAGGACGTTACATCTACCTCGTCCCCCCCGACGATACCGTGGAATTTCGTCAAGTAAAAGTCGGAACCCTAACCCCTGACGGCATGCGGGAAATCATCAGCGGCGTCACCACCGAAAACCGCTACGTGACCAAAGCCCTCATCAACATCCGTCCGGGAATGAAAATTAAACCCATTTTAAAATTTTAGATTTTAGATTTACGATTTTAGATTCCAGCCACACGAAACCCAACGTTGCCGACTCCTTAAATCGTAAATCATAAATCCAAAATCATAAATCTAAAATTCAATCTTTATGATGTCCAAGTTTTTCATCAACCGCCCTATATTCGCCACAGTCCTTTCCATCCTTATCGTGGTGGCAGGAGTGATCTCCTTGAGCTCATTACCCGTGGAACAATACCCCACGATCACGCCGCCGACGGTAGTCGTGGAGGCACAATACCCGGGAGCCAACGCCACGACCATAGCGCAGATGGTGGCAACCCCGATCGAACAACAAGTGAACGGGGTGGAAGGGATGTTATACATGTCGTCCACCTCGTCCAGCGCGGGAATATACAAACTCACGGTCACGTTTGAAGTCGGTACCGACCTCGACATGGCAACCGTCCTCGTGCAAAACCGGGTAAACATAGCCCAAAGCGCACTCCCGCAGGAAGTCACCAAACTGGGTATCACGACCACGAAAGAATCTACCAACGTGGTCATGTTCCTCACCCTGACCTCGGACAACCCGAGCTATGATGCCCTATACCTCTCCAACTACGCGGAGTTAAACCTCGTCAACGAATTAAGCCGAATCAAAGGGGTGGGAAGTGTCGGTTCCTTCGGTGCCGGCAATTACAGTATGCGCGTATGGCTGGACCCGAATTTACTCGCTATCCGGGATGTCAGTCCGGAAGAAATCATTTCCGCTATCGAAAGCCAGAACATACAGGTAGCCCCCGGCTCAGTAGGTGCACCCCCTTTGGCAAGCCCGGTAGCTTTCCAATATACTCTCGAAACACAAGGATTACTTGTCAATGAAGAAGAATTCGGCAATATCATAATCAAAGCTCTCCCCGGCGGGAAATACCTCCGGGTAAAAGATGTCGCCACGGTGGAACTTGGCAGCCAGTCATACAGTGCCAGTGCCACGTTGAAAGGTGGTGCTGTCGCCGCCATCGCCATTTATCAGCTTCCGGGTGCCAACGCCATCGACGTTTCCCAACGAATCAAAGCACGGGTAAACACCCTCTCGTCCTACCTCCCCGACGGAGTAAACCTCAACATCACACTCGACACCACGGAATTTATTCACGCCTCCATCAAAGAGATATACAAAACTTTAGGTACCGCATTCCTGCTCGTGCTCATCGTTATACTACTGTTCTTGCAAAACTGGCGGGCGATGCTGATCCCGTTGATAGCAATCCCCGTCTCGCTTGTCGGAACCTTTGCCTTCATGAACATACTCGGTTTCTCGATCAACACGCTGACTCTTTTCGGACTGGTACTCGCCATCGGACTGGTAGTCGACGACGCCATTATCATCGTCGAGAATAGCTACCGACTGATAGAAACCGGGAAATACACCGATATGCGGGCAGCCGTCACCCAAGCCATGAAAGAGGTTTCAGGCGCCATTGTCGGCATTATACTCGTTTTGCTCGCCGTGTTCATTCCCACGGCATTTATCGGGGGAATCACCGGTTCGCTCTACAAACAGTTTGCCCTCACGATTGCCGCCGCTACCGTGATCAGCGGATTCAACGCCCTGACTCTTAGCCCCGCCCTTTGCGCGCTATTCTTGAAACCGGCAAAACCATCCCGTTTCTTCCTTTTCAAGGGATTCAATAAATTCTTCGAAAAGACCAGTAACGGGTACATGTGGGTAGTACGGGGCTTTATCCGCAAATCGGCTCTGGCGATGTTTATCTTTATCGTTTTGTCCGTACTTGCCTTCTTGGGCTTCATGTACAGACCGACCACTTTCGTTCCGAACGAAGATCAGGGATATTTCCTCGTCTCCATGCAACTCCCCGACGGGGCTTCCCTCTCCCGCACGGAAGAGGCATCTGCCAAAGCCGGAGCCATATTAAAAGACATCGACGGGGTGCGAACCTATATCACCATCAATGGCTTCTCCATGATGGACAACGCTCAAAGTTCCAACGCGGCATCCATTTTCGTGATGCTCGAAAACTGGGACAAACGTAAAGCAAAAGCCCTCGGAGTCGATGCCATCACTACCCGTTTCAACGAACTCGCTTACGTGGAAATCCCCGAGGCACAGAGTTATGCCGTATCCCCGCCACCCATACCCGGGTTAGGAGAAAGCAGCGGCTTCCAACTCATGCTGGAAGACATCAATAATTACGGTTCGGCAGCCCTGCAACAAGCCACGGATCATCTTGTCGATGCCGGCAACCGATACCCCGGACTTGCCATGCTCCGCTCCACGTTCAGTGCCAGTGTTCCGCAATATTACCTGAACATAGACCGGGACAAAGTGGAATTAATGCAAATCCCCATCGGCGACGTGTTCAGCGCGTTGTCGGCATATATCGGTTCTATCTACGTCAACAACTTCGTGAAATACGGACGTACTTTTCAAGTAAATCTCCAAGGCCTGCCTTCCACCCGTGAAGTCATCGATGATGTGTTGTTCCTCAACGTGAAAAACACACAAGGCAACATGGTTCCATTCTCCGCCTTTACCACCGTGGAACAACGTCTAGGCACAGAATTACTACCCAAGTACAACACCTACGCGGCAGCTTCCATATCCGGCTCGGCAGCAGCGGGATACAGTTCCGGTCAAGCCCTTACCGCCATGGAGCAAGTCGTCAAAGAAGAATTAGGCAACACGTTCGGGTACGAGTGGACAGGCCTGTCCTATCAGGAAGAAAGTGCCGGTTCAACCACCACCGCGATATTCATTCTCGCCATCCTCGTGGCATTCCTTATTCTTGCCGCTCAATACGAGAGCTGGACGTCACCTTTCGCCGTTGTCATGGGATTGCCTATTGCCCTTTTGGGCGTTGTCATCGGATGCCTTGTAATGAATTTGCCGATCAGCGTCTACACCCAGATCGGTATCATCCTGCTGATTGCCCTCACGGCAAAAAATGCCATCCTAATCGTGGAATTCGCCCGAGACTATCGTGCCGCGGGAAAGCCGATCAGCGAAGCGGCTCTGGAGGCCGGACGGGTACGTTTACGCCCAATTTTGATGACCTCATTCGCCTTCATCCTCGGTGTATTCCCCTTGATCATTTCCACCGGAGCAGGTGCGGCCAGCCGAATCTCTCTCGGCACCGCAGTATTCTACGGTATGTTAATGACATCCCTCGTCGGCACACTCTTTATGCCCAACTTCTACTACATCATGGAATCCCTGCAAGAATGGTTCAAAAAGAAAAGTTCATGAAGTATTATAGTTTATAAAGTTTATAAAGTTCATAAGGTTTATAAAGTAACGGGTGTCCTTCGGACTATGCTTATCGGCAACTCAAGTTGCCGTAGACAAAGCGCCCCGCAGGGGTCCAATACTTTATAAACCTTATGAACTTTATAAACTTTCAAACTCAATTAGTACACAATCGTCATTTCATTGATCAAGTTCTGGGCATTAGCCATCTTGTCTACAATAAACAACATATATCGCGTATCCAGATTGATACATCTTTGCAAATTTTCCTCGAAATCGATATCACCAGACATAGCTTCAGAGTTCCCGTCGAAAGCGGTACCAATCAACTCACCGTAAGCATTAATCACCGGAGAACCGGAGTTACCACCCGTGATATCGTTATTCGTGATAAAGTTCACAGAAATATTGTCAGCACCGTAGCGACCGAAATTCTTTGCATAATACAAATCTTTCAACTTCTGCGGAACCTCGAACTCTCCGCCTTTCGGACCTTCTTTTTCCATCACACCCGTTAAAGTGGTGTAATAATCATAGAATACGGCATCCTTCGGTTTGTAGCTCTTCACGTTACCGTAAGTCAAACGAATCGTGGAATTAGCGTTCGGCGCCCATACTTTGTCTGGTTGCATCTCCATCAATCCTTTCACGAACAGACGGTCACCTTTAGCGATATTCGTCCGCATCTCTTGTGTCAAACCACCCAATTTCTGGTAAGTCTCAAACAAAGAGTTACCCATAACATATCCCGGGTCCTTCTCCAACTTCTTCATATCGGGTTTTGCCAAAAAGGCGTCAAAACGAGCCTGATCGGTAAATATTGATTTCTCTGATACCTCCTTGGCAAACTTATCGTAATTACCCTTGTATTTCTTATTGATCATTTTGATCACTTCCGGGTGCCATTCTTCAGCCACGTTATCGCTGTACATCTTCAGCATTGTAGCGATCAAATTCTTCTCAACATCCTTGTTATAATCCTTGAAAAACTCAGTCGCATTATCCTTAATTGCGTCCATCATGCGTCCTTTGATCATCTCCGGAGTTTTCTCGTCGAAATACGCTTTCAGCGTGTTCGTCACGCGAACGGCAAACAACGGACTCTCCGCTCCCTGAAGACCGGCTTCCTGCATATAAGACATAGCCTCGTTGTAAGGATGCATAGCTTCATAACCTTCCTTAATCAAAGTCAAAGCATTACCATATTTAGCTTTACGAGCAGACTCGGCATTCATCCAAGTTGTAAATTCACGCTCGATCTTCTCCTTCTCACCCATGGTGTTCAAGTTCTTCAAAGCGATATTCTGCTCGTGAGAATATTTCCAGTAATTCGCGCACGATGCATATTTAGAAGCGTATTGGATACGGGTTTTCGGATCTGCATCCATTCCTTCTTTCATCACGCGCAATTTCTCTGTACGCACTTTATAACGGATATCGTTCGTTACATCCATCGTTTCTTTCAGACCGAAAGAAGTCAGGAAACGATCCGTCGTTCCGGGGAATCCCATGATCATGGCGAAATCACCGTCCTGTACGCCTTTAGCGGAAACAGGTAAATGATGTTTCGGTTTCAAGGGAATATTATTCTGAGAATAAGGAGCAGGTTCTCCGTCCGGTCCGGTATAGACACGCATCATACAGAAATCGGCAGTATGACGGGGCCATACCCAGTTGTCCGTGTCACCACCGAATTTACCCATGCTCTGTGGCGGAGCTCCCACCAAACGAACATCCTGATAAATCTTGTACACCAACAAAAAGAATTGATTTCCCTCGAACATATCGATAACTTGCGCCTGCAGGTTAGTACCTTTCACGGCTTCCGCCGCAATCTGTTTTGAAACCGCACCAATAACCTCAGCACGTTGTGCCTCTGTCATATCGTCTTTCAAAACGGCATTCACCTTGTCAGTAACATCTTCCATGCGTTGCAAGATAGAAGCCGTGATCCCGGGATTCGGCAACTCATCTTTCATATCATATGCCCAGAAACCGTTAGACAAGTAATCATGCTCCACCGTGGAGTGCTTTTGAATCACACCAAAACCACAATGGTGGTTCGTCAAGACCAATCCCTTGTCGGAAATAATCTCACCCGAACAGAAATGCCAAAACGGGCGTCCGGCGTTACCCAAACCCACGATAGCATCTTTCAACGACGCCTTGTTCACGGAATAAATATCTTCCGCCGTCAATTTACACCCTTGTGCCTGCATCTGCTCAATATTTTTCCCGAGCAGGGACAACAGCCACATACCTTCATCCGCCCGCACGATTGACGTTGAAAGTAAAGCAACTAAAACAATTAAAACTCTCTTCATCTGTTTAAATTTCACGTTTATATATAATCGAATTTAATTCATTCCTCCACCACGAACTCGTGTCCCACCGCCTACTATCCAGCGGCAAACGTTCGCGAATATACAATTTAATTCTCTGATACTTCACGTAACTCCCCGTGATTTAATATTATTATAACATTCAAACACTTCTCTCGACAACATCTCCAACCTCCAATAACCTTGGATTTAATGCAAAAATTAATGATTATTACCTTGGATTTAATGCAACACACTCGAAATAAAACTAATATGAGATACATAAAAAGAACCATCGATACAACCCTTGAAGAATAGAAAAATTCCACACAAAGGAAACCCTTGCTTCTAAGGGGTGCCAGACAAGTTAGCAAATCTTCCACGATCAGAGAATTATCAAAAAAGTTCTCTCATTTTGTAGAAGTCAATTTCGAGAGTGAAAAAGCAGTCAGAACTTTCTTTGAAGGCAACCTGAATCCTCACCAAATCTGTGATCGCCTTTCTCTCTATTACAAAACACCTATCATTCCCGGGGAAACATTACTGTTTTTAGACGAATATCATCCCTCTCGAAATAAAATCCGAGACGAAAGGCAGTATGCACAGCCTTCATTTATTCATGGAAGAAAAACACCTTTCATGTACCCGGAAGAATTCCATGTCAATCTTATTTAAACATATTATTATTTCCTTGTAAAATTTAGTAGACTGGGTATTTGGAACTTGTCAAGACCTTGTTTTTCCCGAGTAGATTTTAGTATCCAAGTAGCATTATTGCTATCTTTTCTTGTTAGATATGCAAGACCATTGTTGTTAGATTGTTCTCCTTCCCAATACGTGAATATCAGTTCATCAGGTCTATATGCTCCACCCACTAACGGAATGCCGGATTCTTCTACAATATTGTTCTCTTTAATTTCTCTATAAAAAACAATATGACCATTTTTTATCCGTTTAACAGATCCCACGATAGCCTCGAAATATTGGTTCATCTTTTTCGCGTACATCACTTTCTTCACAAGTGTAATCTCCACGGTATCATTTGTAGCTACTTTTGAAACCCAAGTTCCAATAAAGTCAATACTGTTATATTTCAGTTTCAGAGTATCACTAGAAACAGAATATTCATGTTGTATATTTTTAGCAATACCTTGTACACTAAATATACCCAAAATCAAAATTAGAATTGAATTTTTCATATTACTCCCCATTATATATGGTTGAATTTTATCGTAGCGTATTTTGCAAATATATTAATATTTTTTACATTTATATCCTAAAGCTCAGTCAAATTTTATTCACATTTACTCCTACCAATTCATAAAGTCCATTTCATAACAATGGACTTTTCTTTCCATTGCATTTTTTCATTTAAAAACATACCTTTGTTTCGCAATCTTAAAATCACGAAATTACATGAAGGTATTCAAGTTCGGGGGAGCATCCGTGAAAGATGCCGAAGGAGTTAAAAATCTATCCTCTATTGTCCGCGGGCAACACGGGCAACTCATCGTGGTCGTTTCCGCGATGGGCAAAACGACCAATTTGCTGGAAACACTATGCAATGCTTATTTCCACCGGGATAGTAAAACAGTGGCAATCATGGAAGAATTGAAAAACTTTCACCTCGGCATCGTCAACTCGTTATTTCCCCTAAATGCTTCGGTCTACAAAAATCTGGACGAATTATTCACCTCCCTCGAAAACATCTTGAATACCGAATCTTCCCTGTGCTACGACTACGAGTACGACCGTATCATCAGCTTCGGGGAACTCATCTCGACCACGATTATTTCCCATTATTTAAGGCTGAAAGGAATCGACAACCTGTTCATCGACATACGCAAATACTTGAAAACCGACCAGAACTACCGGAACGGCAACATCGACCTTGAACTCTCCGGGCAGCTCTGCGAAGAGGCTTTCGATTTTAAAAATACCACCATCTACGTCACCCAAGGCTTCATCGCCGGAACCCGTACCAACCAAACCACCACGCTGGGACGCGAGGGCTCCGATTACACGGCGGCATTACTTGCCAACCTGCTGAACGCCGAGGATGTCACCATCTGGAAAGACGTACCGGGAGTAATGAATGCCGACCCGAAAGAATACGACAAGGCACAAGTCATCAGCAAAATGTCGTACAAAGAAGCCATCGAGCTATCCCACTTCGGGGCAAAAGTCATTCACCCGAAAACCATAAAACCGATACAGAACAAACAAATTCCCCTGTATGTAAAATCATTCCTGCACCCGGAATCAAGCGGAACAATCATCGAGGAAATAGACGAGCACCTGAAACTCCCCCCCATATACATCAACAAGGGGAATCAATGCCTGCTAACCCTCACGCCAAGAGATTTTTCCTTTATCGCCGAAGAAAAACTCAGTCACATCTTTGCCATACTTGCGCGATACAAACTCAAGCTGAACCTGATGCAAAACTCCGCCATCAGCTTCTCGTTCTGCATAGATTGCAACACGGCCATCTTCAATGAATTTCTGCAACAATTGCAAGAAGAATTCGAGGTACGTTACAATCAGGATGTCAAACTGATAACCATACGCCACTACACGGAAGACGCCATCCGGGAAATCATAGGCGACCGCCCGTCACTTGTGGAACAACGAAGCCGGACAACCGCCCAATTCGTGTTGAGAAACCATATGTCGGAACCAATTCACTCTCGTTCATGAAACAGCAGACCTTGTCCATCATCATCCCCGCGTACAACGAAGCGAGTACCATATTCCGGTTACTGGAAAAAGTACATCATACCCGCCTCGTCCATGATATTCGTAAAGAAATTATTGTTGTAAACGATTGTTCCAAAGATAACACGGAAGAAGAAATCCTGCGTTTTACAGAAACTTACCCGGACTGCACTCTCGTTTATCACAAACAGTCACACAATCAAGGAAAAGGAGCTGCAATTCGAGCGGGAATCCAAAAAATCACGGGCAATTGGACAATCATTCAGGACGCTGACCTTGAATACACCCCCGAAGATTACAACCCGCTACTGGAATGGATGATAGAGAACGACGGAAAAGTCATTTACGGTTCCCGTTTCCT